>UMDR01027064.1_pt1 | contig 268971 bp, 216 predicted proteins | sample 1964541 | NCBI WGS metagenome assembly UMDR01 (sample SAMEA4835999, study PRJEB28245) | human gut metagenome | biome: gut microbiome; material: fecal sample | place: Denmark | collected 2008 | reverse complement strand
CATGCCTGGTAAGCAGGTATCATTTTTAAACTAAAACACAAATTATCAAACTATTACAATTAAATCACCCTAAAAAAAGGGGGGGGGATAAACGAAAGAATTTATTCACACAAACAATATAATCATTATCAAAAACAGAAATTGGAAAGAAGTTGTTAGGTGCTATTCATTAATTAACATTTTAAGTCACATTATGAAATTACCAAATTTAATCTCGAAGCCCTCACACCGTTTCGCTGTTCTTAGCAAAATAAGTGTGTGTTGTTTGCTTTTCCTCCTTTCGGGAATAGCGGCAAATGCTCAGACACAGAAAGTAAGGGGTATCGTTCAGGACTCCAAAGGAGAGTCGATCCCCGGTGTTTCGGTCGTAGTTAAAGACAATCCGACCCTTGGTGCAGCAACAGACCTGGACGGTCTTTTTGAATTGGATGTACCCATTGATGCTACCTTAAAAATTTCTTTTGTCGGAATGAAGACACAGGAAGTAAAAGTAGGCGGCCAAAAATTCTTGACCATTGTTTTGTATGAAGATTCAGAAGCATTGGAAGAAGTTGTCGTTGTCGGTTACGGTACACAGAAGAAAGAGTCGGTGGTCGGTTCTGTACAAACGATCCAGCCTTCCGAACTGAAGGTTCCTTCCGCTAATTTATCTACCAGTTTTGCCGGACGTATGGCAGGTGTAATTGCCGTACAACGTAGCGGTGAACCGGGAGCTGACGGTGCTAATTTCTGGATCCGGGGTATCTCTACATTCGGTGGCTCTACAACACCTTTGATTGTCGTAGACGGAGTTGAAGTTTCCACCGGCGACCTGAATGCCATCGATCCGGAAGTCATCGAAAGCTTTTCTATCCTGAAAGACGCTACCGCAACAGCTCTTTACGGTTCCCGAGGAGCTAACGGTGTTATGATTGTAACGACGAAATCCGGTCGTGACCTGGATAAACCGATCATTAATTTCCGTGTCGAAACTTCATTCGCAACTCCGACCAAAATTCCGAAATTCGTAAGCGGGAGCAGATACATGCAAATGTACAACGAAGCCGTAACAAACCGGAATACCGGTGAGGTGCTTTATTCCGATGATAAAATTGCCGGTACCCTGGAAGGACGTGATTCTTATGTTTATCCCAATGTCAATTGGTATAACGAAATGTTCAAAGACCTGGCAATCAATGAAAAAGTCAATTTCAACATCCGGGGCGGTAGCAAACGCCTGGACTATTTCATGAGCGTTTCAGTCGATCACGAAACCGGTATGATCAAAGACCGTTGTAAAGATTACGGTTTTTCATTCGATAATAACATCGACATCTGGCGTTACGTATTCCAAAACAACCTGAATGTAAACGTATCTCCGACAACGAAAATATCATTGAAATTAAATACTCAATTGCGCGACTATCACGGTCCGAATGCAAATACAAACGACATCTTCGGTATCGTTATGGAAGCGAATCCGGTAGATTTCCCGATTACATTCCCGAATGATCCGACGGTAGACCATATTCGCTGGGGAGGTAGAAGCGGAGGACGTTACAATTCAGGTATCCGTAACCCCATGGCGATGATGACCAGCGGCTACAAGGACAATTTCCAAAGTACCGTATTGGCAACGCTTGCTGTTGATCAAAAGTTAGACTTTGTAACCAAAGGATTAAAAGCCAGTGCTATGATTTCCTTTAAAAACTGGTCTTCGACCACCTCCTACCGTGGAGCCGGTTATAACCAATACCAGATTAAAAACTACTGGAAAAATACAGACGGTACCTATGATTATGATCTGGAAATGGTCGGCACGGAACAGAATACGACCTTAGAATACGGCTGGGGAACCAGCGGAGATCGTAAATGGTATATTCAGGGGATGGTCAACTACGACCGGACTTTCGGAGGAGTACACAATGTTTCCGGTATGATCCTTTACAATCAGGAAGAATACAACACCAATGCACCCGATACATTTATCAACTCCCTTCCCAAAAGGAAACAAGGTATTGCGGGACGTGCTACTTATGCGTTCGACAACCGCTACCTGGTGGAATTCAACTTCGGTTACAACGGTTCCGAGAATTTTGCCAAAGGCCATCGTTTCGGTTTCTTCCCTTCGGTTGCATTGGGCTATGTAATCAGTGAAGAAAGTTTCTGGAACCCCAAAGTAATTTCTCACCTGAAATTAAGAGGTTCCTACGGTAAAGTGGGTAACGACCAGACCTATGACGATGCGGGTAACCCTGTGCGCTTTATGTATCAATCTCAGGTCAATTTATACGGTGCGGGATATGCTACCGGTTACGACGGAGGCTATGCATTATCCGGTCCGGTATACAGCCGCTACGGCAACAAAGACATCACCTGGGAAACAGGATATAAAACCAATATCGGAGTCGACATCCAATTATTCGGAAAAGTAAACCTGGTTCTCGATGTATTCCGGGAAAACCGGGAGGGTATCTTTATGAAGCTGCAAACCGTTCCGACCTTCTTGGGAACAGGAAATACGGATATTTACGGTAACCTGGGTAAAGTAAATAATGAAGGTCTTGATTTTTCTATCGACTATCAGCATGCATTTGCCAACGGTCTTTCAATGCAATTAAAAGGTACGTTCACATACGCACACAATACCGTAAAGGTATACAACGAGGCTCCCTATAAGCAATATCCGAACTTATCCAGAGTCGGACATTCGATAAACAGTCTGCGGGGATATGTTGCCGACCGTTTATTTATCGACGATGCAGAAGTTGCCCGCAGCCCGAAACAATTGATTTCAGGAAATGTACGCGGCGGTGACATCAAATACATCGACCAGGCTGATGCAAACGGAAGATATGACAACCAGATTACCAGTAACGACCAACAATTTATGGGAAATCCCTCTATTCCGGAAATTGTTTACGGTTTCGGACCTTCTTTCCAATACAAAGGATTCGATTTCTCATTTTTCTTCCAGGGAGTTGCCAAAACCTCTTTCTTTATGTCGGGCTTCCATCCGTTCGGAACTTCAGACAGCCGGAACGTGCTCAAATTCGTTGCCGACGATTACTGGAGCGAAAACAACCAGAATATCTATGCCAAATATCCGCGTTTAAGTAAACAGGAACACGCCAACAATACGGTAAACTCCAACTATTGGTTACGTAACGGTAATTTCCTTAAACTGAAAAGCGTCGAAATCGGATATACTTACAAATCAATGCGTATTTATGCCAGCGGCAACAACCTGTTGACATTTTCCAAATTTAAACATTGGGATCCTGAAATGGGAGGCGGTTCCGGATTGAAATATCCGACACAACGGGTGTTCAACGTCGGTTTCCAGATGACTATTAATAACAAATAAAGAGATTGACCTATGAAATCTATTAAATTCATTATCATATTATCGGTTCTGTTCTCTTTCGGCGCCTGTAATTATCTGGACATTATGCCGGATGAAGTTGCTACCGAAGAGGATGCATTCGAGAACTCCAAAGCAGCCGAACGTTATTTATATTCGTGCTACTCCTACATCCCGAAACTCAATTCCGGAGTTGAAAGTTTGGACTTTATGACGGCCGACGAAGTAATTACGGCCTTTGACCACGAAACATTTGCCAACTTTCCGAAGGGCAACTATACAGCCAGTAATCCGGTTATTTCCTATTGGGACAAACTGTATTTAGGCATTCGCCAATGTTACCTGTTATTGGAGAACATCGACGGAGTACCCCGCATGACAGCAGAAAACCTGAAATCCTACAAAGCCGAAGCTAAATTCTTGATTGCTTATTATCACCATCTGCTGATGAAATGTTACGGTCCGACCACTTTGATGGAACGGAATTATGCCATTACCTCCAGTGCCAGTGAATGGCCGGAACGTGCTACTTACGACAGATGCGTGGAATGGGTAGACAGCATGTACCTCGAAGCAGCCAAAGATCTGCCTCCCCTGCGTTACAGTACAGCCTACGGACGGGCAACCAGTGTTGCGGCTAAGGCATTACGTTCCAGACTGCGTTTATATGCAGCATCTCCTTTATTTAACGGAGACCAGAGAGGCTTTTACGCCAATTTGAAAAACTCTAAAGGGGAAAACCTGATCAGCCAGACGTACGACGGTAAGAAATGGGAAGCAGCAGCAAAAGCAGCAAAAGAAGCCATCGATTGGGCCGAAGGAGAAGGATACATACTGTATGAAGATGCATCCAGCACCAGTGTATATCAAAAACCGACGGATCACACCGAGCGCAGTCTGCGTCTGAATTTCATCAATGCACAGAATTCCAACGAAGTATTATGGGCCGATACCCGGATGGAAGGCTATTACGATTTACAAAACAAATCAACCCCCTGGTACACACAGGCTGAAGCCAGTTTTAACGGCATATGTCCCACATTACGGATGGTCGAATATTTCTATACCGAAAACGGACTCCCGATCGACCAGGATAAAAACTACGATTACAACAACCGTTACGGTTACAAAGAATATCATATCACGAACAAAGTAGACGGTGTAACGATGAACCTGAATGTCAGCCGGGAACCCCGATTCTATTCCTGGATTTCTTTCCACAACGGATATTATGAAATCGCCCGTGCCGAAGGGGGACAGATGATCACTCAATATCGCTCACAAGACAATTGCGGTATACAGGGACGTCCCAACAACTATTCTCCCGGTGGTTATCTGAATAAAAAAGGAGTATCTCCGGCTTACAGCAATACATCATTAGCCATTCCGACAGGTTATCCCTGGCCGGTTATCCGTTTGGCCGAGCTGTATTTGAACTATGCCGAGGCATTGATCGAACAACCCAATCCGGATCTTGCTACCGCCCGTATTTATATCGACAAAGTACGCAACCGGGCAGGTCTGGATAAAATCGAGGTATCCTGGGCTGCGGATAAAATCAACAGTAACGGTTGGAATTACAATACTGTGGACGGTATGCGTGAAATTGTACGCCGTGAACGTACCATCGAGCTATATCTGGAAAATCAACGTTTCTGGGATCTGCGCCGTTGGGGTATTGCCGACCAATTCCTGAATGAAAGTCCCAAAGGACTGAATGTATCAGAATCGACAGATGCCGGCTTCTTCCAGGTAAAAACATTATCTTTTGCACGTAACTTTGAAATTCCGGCTCATTTCCTGATGCCGATTCCGAGTACCGAAATCGACAAAGTAGAAGGTGTAATCGTACAGAATCCGGGATATTAATAGTCGGTACGGGTTGATAACAACTCTTATCGCAAAAGCAGAATCAAAATCTAAAATTTAATGAGTCATAGACTTAATTAAAAGTTGGAACAAACAAATAACAGAAATACAGGATATTATGAAAAAACTGTTTATAATTTCATTACTCGCTTGTGTTTTCGGCTTCTACAGTTGTTCGGACGATGATACCTCCATCCCGACACCCTCGGAAATCGCAAACATAGAAGCAGTTCCGGGAGCGGGCTCCGTAACGCTCTACTGGGACTTACCTGCCGATACAAACTTAATGTATGTCAAGGTAACTTACGTCAATCCGGAATCAAAAGAACATTTTGCCAAACTGATAAGTCGGTATAACGATTCGTTGGTTATCGACAACCTGTTGAAAAGATACGGAAATATAACTTACACGCTGCAAACGTTCAATGAAAAAGAAACGGCAGGTACGGTTTACACGGTAGATGCACAATCCGATGCAGCATCGAAAATAGCCGTATTAAACGGAAACTCAGAAGCTGTAAACTTAACCATAGACCAATTATTTACCAATGCCCAGGAGTCCAGCGAAGGAGCTTTGACAAATCTGCTCGACGGAGTTGTTGCCAGTAACAACTTTTTCCATTCTTCCTGGAGCGGCGGATGCATAGACAAAAACGGAGGTTATTTTTACGATCCGGGACAGCCGCATTATCTGGTGATTGACCTGGGTAAAGAAGTATATGGTTGTAACTTCGCCTATGCCACCCGCAATGCCGGTGACGTACCCCTGAACTTCGACGTATACGGCAGTATATCTTTCGACTACTCGAATTGGTTAAGCAGCGATCCAACCGGGGCTACCTGGGGAAGCATAAATACGGATTATTCGCCCGAATCGGAAAATGCCGTAAAAATTACAAGCTTAAGTAATATGGTATCGACGGCAACGACATGGTACACTTCTCCCAACTTTATTTCGCAAACACCTTTCCGGTACTTGTGGCTTGTCCATACCGGAAGAGCCTTTTTTGCCATATCGGAAATTAAAGCGACCATATTGGGAGCCGATATTTACGATCCGGAAACCGGGGAAACAACTGCACTGTAATTTCTATTCGGTTTAAAATTTAAATACAGGAACAGGGGTGTACCGGGAAAATTTTCCCGACACTCCTGTTCTTTTTAAAATCAAAATCCATTGGCTGCATCTAAACAAATTAAAAATTTGAATTATATTTTTAATTCGATACACACAACCTGTAATTTTCATTTATCCTTTTGCCTTATGAAGCAATTTCTATTCATCATTTTCGCACTCGCTCTATTTGCCTGTAAAGACGATAAAGTAGACAAAGAACCTTATTTCGAAATAAAATGGACCTCCGATACGGTCAGATTCAATACCGGAGGAGGTAACACCGTTATTCCGGTATCTACCAATCAGGATATAGAACTGGAATATACGGCCGAATGGTTTACCGCAACCTGGAATGCCAAACAAAACAACATTTATATCACAACCGAAACGAATAAAAACAGTGATCCGAACACAGACCAACTGATCATACATGCCGGAACCTTTCAAAAAACATTACGGATTATCCAATTGGGACAGACTCCGGCCTTAATCCCGGAACAAACCTCCTACCGCGTTTCGGAAGATACGTCGACACTTTACATACCCGTAACGGCCAATGTACCTTTCACCACAGAGATCACATTCGAAGATAACGAGGAAGAAGAATGGCTGACTTCCATCGAACGCCGGGATACTCTTACAAACGGAAACATCCGTTTGGCTTTCCACGTTACGGCCTATACAGCCCTGACACCCCGGGAGGCCATTATAACCCTCAATGGAGAAAAAAACCAGAATGCGGTTATCACTGTGACACAATCCGCTTTAGACAGCGTATATTCTCCCTCTGATCCGGAAGACATCGGATCGGATCTAAAAATAACGGTCAACGCGGGAAAAGCTTCCAGCTTCCAACCCGGAGAAGAAATAGAACGAAGCTTCGACGGCAACACATCAACCCTCTACCATTCGGCTTATGACAACTCAAAACCAAACTATTTCCCAATCGATTTGGAGTATTTCTTCACCGACGCAGAACAAATAGATTACCTGATTTATTACCCGCGCAGCGACGGCAGTAAAAACGGTCCGATAAAAGAATTCCGGCTTTACATTAAAACCGAAGGAGACACAGACTATAAACCTTATCAGGGGACATTCGATTTTAACGGTAAAGGTTCACCGAGCCGCATTACGTTCACCGAGCCGCTTATCCATCCCCGGGCTATCAAATTTCAAGTATTATCGGGAGACGGCGACGGTAACGGATTCGTATCCTGTGCCGAAATGGAGTTTTATCGAAAAAATCCGAACAATTCCATTACCGATATTTTCACCGACGCTTCCTGCTCGGAGTTGAAAGCCGGAGTTACTTATGAACAAATTTGTACGATGGAAAACGAATTCTACCGGAACATTGCCAAATATATGTTTGCCGGAGAATACCCGAAAGAATTCCGTATCGCCAGCTATAAACCTTATCCCTATCCCAGCCAGGATGAAGATTTAAAAACCAATACATTTACCTTACTCGATAATCCGACGGGAATCTCGGTCAAATCCGGTGAAGAACTGGTCGTCCTGGTCGGAGACACCCACGGCAGCGATCTTTCCGTCCGGGTAATCGACTGGAACAACGGATACGGATCGAGTTCCGACTACATGCTTACCGAAGGAGCCAACAAACTGAAAATGAATAAAAGCGGATTGGTATATTTGATGTATCACAACAACGGTACCCAACCGGTAAACGTGCACTTCGCTACCGGTAAAGTAAACGGTTTCTTCGATGCCACCCGCCATTCCGACACAGATTACAGAACACTGATAAACAATGCGCAGGACAAACATTTTGACGTTTTGGGTAAATACACCCACATGTGTTTTCCGGTAAGCAAATTCCGCTCGGCCTGTCCTGAAAAAGGACAACGTCTGGTTGAACTTTACGATTCGCTCGTACTATTAGAACATCAATTACTCGGATTATACAAATACAACCGGATACAAAAAAACCGCATTTCTTTCGTCGTCGACTATGAGGAAAGTACTTATATGTATGCTACAAATTTCCGGACAGCCTATGCACCGGGAACTCTCGACGAAATTTTGAATCCTGCGAAATTCAGAAGTACGGCCATCTGGGGACCGGCCCATGAAGTAGGCCACGTACATCAAACCGGTATCGGGATGAAATGGATCGGCATGACGGAAGTGACAAACAACATCATGTCCCTGCACGTACAAACGACATTCGGCAACAGGTCCCGGCAGATTGAAGACGACCGGTATGCAACCGGTTTCAGAACCCTGTTATGCCACGATTATCCTTTCTGTACATCTGACGGTGACGGAGGAAACGACGTATTCGTACAATTGATCCCATTCTGGCAATTGCAATTATACAATGCAAAGGTATTAGGAAAAAGCGGATTTTATCCCGACATGTACGAACAGGTACGGATAGACGAAGCCGCAATTACACCGACAGACGGTGAAGCTCAAATTAACTTCGTCAAAATGGCTTGCCAAAAATCGGGATACAACCTATTGAAATTTTTTGAGCGTTGGGGCTTTCTGACACCGGTCGATAAAACCATCGACGACTATGCGCAACGGCAACTGACCGTGACGCCGGAAATGATCGACCGGGTGAAAGCGGAAATCGAAGCCATGAATCTGAAAACGCCACTGGCCATCGAATACCTGCGTGATGATAACATCGCTTTATACAAAAATCCTCAACCCGTTAAAACAGGTACCGCCTCCCTAAACGGTTCTACCATTACCTTAACAGGTTGGAGTAATATCGTCGCTTACGAGATTTACAATACCAGCACCAACGGAGACCGTTATCTCGACCAGATACTTCTTCCTTCCGGACAATTGAAATTAAATCTTATCAACGACAAAACCGAAGTTTATGCCATAGCAGCTGATGGTAAGCAAACCGCAGTCAGTTGGTAAACCGAATAACAGGAGCCGGAATAATTAAAAACAATTCCGGTTCCTGTTTTAAATACCGGAATAGCCAAAACCAGAAAAGCAACACCTATGAAACGATTTTCCATTGTTTTCTTTATTTTACTATCCTCCATCTGTCAGGGACAAACGGATAATGCATTCGAAGAAAAGCTGCAACACTGTTTCACCCGGTACAATGAACAGTCAGCTCAAGAAAAAATCTATCTGCATACGGACAAATCGGTTTATACACCGGGTGAGCTTATCTGGCTGAGAGCTTATCTGGCAGATGCCGTTACCCACGTACCCAGCCGGCTTAGCCGATATGTATATGTAGAACTCATCGACCAGGGAAATAAAGTATGTAAACGAATACAGATAAGACTCGCCGATTCCTGCTTTTTCGGCAATATCGAGCTCCCCCTCGATTTAAACCCGGGGAATTACGCTTTACAGGCTTACTCCCGTTGGATGCAAAACAGCAGTGAAGACTTTTTCTTCCGGAAATACATACGTATTTTACCTGCCGCAGACCATCTGCACATACATACAAACCAGCAAACAGACAGTAACGACAGGATTACAACGACATTAACATTGATGAACGGCAACGGAACCCTCTGTTCCGGCCAACACTTTCAAACGACTCTCTTCCACGGCAGTAAAATAGTAAAAAACCCTTTTATCCGCAGTAATGACAAAGGAGAATTAAAATTCGACTATGCCGGCCGGGACAGTATCGACCGGATAGAACTTTCTTTTGCCAACGATAAACCCCGCAAATATAAAACAGAAGTATATCTACCCTTGCAATCTCCAGATTTTAGCCTGCAATTCTTTCCGGAAGGAGGAAGCCTGCTGGCAGGAATGCGGCAAGTTATCGCTTTTAAAGCTGTCGGCAACAATGGAATATCCGTTGAAACCGGAGGATTTATATACAACAGTAAAAATAAACCGGTAGGAGCTTTCAACACGACACATCTGGGAATGGGAATTTTTTCCCTGTTTCCCAAAAACGGAGAAAGATACTATGCCCTGGCAACGGGTCCCGGGGGACAGGAGAAAAAAATCGACCTTCCGGTTCCCCAGGCAAAAGGTTATACCTTATCTTTAAAACACCAGGACGAACATACCATCCGGTTATCGGTAGAGAAAGCCATCGATTCAGATACACTCCCTCTTTATCTGGTGTTACACCTACGGGGACAACTGATTACCACTTTTCCGGTAAAACCGGGATTTATCGGTACTATGGATACCCAAAACCTGCCGGGAGGCATCCTGCATTGTTTACTGATGAATACGGAAGGCAGGGTTTTCAGTCAGCGCCTTTGTTTTATAAAACCGAAAGCTGCCAATCGTTTGACGATTCTCTCCGATAAAAAAATATACGAACGGAGGGAAAAAGTACAACTTTCTCTGCAATTGGTTCCCTCGGCAGCAACATTTACCGAAAGCAGTTTCTCGATCTCTGTCACCAATGACAGTCAGGTTGCCCGGGACAGTAGTTCGGAAAATATCGTCAGCTATCTGTTATTGCATTCCGACCTGAAAGGCTATATCGAATCACCCGGTAGCTATGCTTATGCAAGGCCGGAAGAAACCGACCTGTTGATGCTTACCCATGGCTGGACACGTTTCGATGTGGAAGAACTCATACAACAAAAAGGGAAAGTGTTACCTCCCGAATACCCGGTCGAACTGGAACAGCAAATCCGGGGACAAATCACCAATACAAACGACAAGCCGATGCCCAATGCTTTATTGCGCGTATTCGTTCCTTCTTTAATGACATTCGGAGATGTCAAAGCAGATGAGAACGGAAAATTTCTGATCCGGGGATTCGAATATCCGGACACGACATTATTTCTGGTACGCGGCTATAAGGAATCCGGCGGTAAATCCGTAAAAGTAACAGTCGAAGAGCCTGTCTTTCCCGAATCACACATCTTCTTTCCCCGGAAATATGCCTTCGAATCCACTTCTAAAGATAACTTTCTGGACAATTTCAAAGACAACTATTATATGCAAGACGGCATCAAAGTCTATATGCTTGAGGAAGCTGTCGTGAAAGGATCCCGTAAAAAACAGGAAGAATGGCAGGAAACGGGTAATTACACGGAATTAGCAGATTACCTGTTGAAAGAAGAAGATTTACCCAAAGAAAGCCTGAATAATATCTACCAAATGCTTATGCGGCTTCCCGGGGTATTTGTCAGTAATCAAAAAGTTTCCATACGGGGTGGCGGGAGCCCTTTATTTATTGTCGACGGCATAGAAATGGACGAAGCCTTTATTGCCAATATCATTCCCGAAAATGTCAATAACATCGGAGTGATCAAAGACGGAGGACGACTCAGCATGTGGGGCATGAACGGGATAAACGGAGTCATCCTTATCAACACCAAATTCGGGACCACCGGTCAAAGTGCAGGACCCGGCTATTGTCGTTTCCGACCAATCGGTTGCCTTATCCCGGCAGAGTTTTACATGCCGGATTACGACGATCCGGCTGTCCTGGCTTCCTCTGAAACCGATTACCGGTCGACCGTTTACTGGCAACCGATCGTTATTCCGGACAGTACCGGCAAAGCTATCGTTTCATTTTTTACGGCCGACCTGCCTTCAACTTATACCATAACCGTAGAAGGATTACTGGATAATGGGGAAGCTATTCATCAGGAAATCCAGATCGAAAGGAACTGATCAACTTATCAACAGTTACCTGTGAGATTGTTGACAAACCCCTAAAGCGGAGTCTCCGACTCCGTTTTTTTATTAAAAAAGACTTATACCAGCTTTCATTCTGCCTATATAAACGTTTTATATTTTATCTTTGCGCCATGATCGATCAGGCCACCATACAAAAGATTTTCGATGCTGCCGACATTTACGAGGTTGTTTCCGACTTCGTCAGCCTCAAAAAAAGAGGTGTAAACTATGTCGGTTGTTGTCCCTTTCATAACGAAAAAACCGGTTCATTCACCGTTTCTCCCTCCAAAGGGATATACAAATGTTTCGGATGCGGGAAAGGCGGAAATGCCGTTAATTTCATCATGGAACACGAACAGATGTCTTATGTGGAAGCCCTTCGTTACCTGGCAGCCCGCTATAATATCACCATTGAAGAAAAAGAGCTCAGCGAAGAGGAAAAGAAAGAAAAAAGTGAACGGGAGAGTATGCTTATCGTCACAAACTTTGCTGAAGAATTTTTTGTCGATCAATTATTACATACAGACGAAGGTAAATCGGTAGGTTTGGGGTATCTGCACAAAAGAGGCCTGGACGCACAGACAATCGAGAAATTCGGCCTAGGTTATTGTCCCGAAAAGTGGGACGGTCTTACCCAAGCAGCCCTCGCCAAAGGTTACAAAAAAGAGTACCTGGTCAAAACCGGTTTGACTATCGAATCCGAAAAAGGACTATTCGACCGGTTCCGGGCACGTGTTATCTTTCCGATACGGGATATCGCCGGAAAAATCATCGCTTTCGGCGGCCGTATCATGACGAACGACAAAAAAAGCGCCAAATACCTCAATTCGCCCGAATCGGAAATATATCACAAAAGCCGCACTTTATACGGTATCTATTTTGCCAAAAAAAGTATTGTTCAACACAATCGTTGTTACCTGGTAGAAGGCTATCTGGACGTTATTTCTTTCCATAAAAAAGGCATCGAGAACACGGTAGCCTCTTCCGGAACATCTCTGACAGTCGAACAAATACGGCTGATCCGCCGTCTTACCCCAAACGTTACGATCATTTACGACGGGGACGCTGCCGGTATAAAAGCTTCTCTCCGGGGAATCGATCTCGTTCTTGAAGAAGGATTAAATGTAAGGGTATTGTTACTACCTGACGGCGAAGACCCCGATTCTTTCTCCCAATCGCGTACCCCCCAGGAATTATCGGAATACATCACAAATCATGAAACGGATTTTATCAGCTTCAAAACAAAGCTATTGCTGGATCAGGCCGGTAATGATCCTATCGAAAAAGCCCGTCTGATTACGGAAATCGTGCGCAGCATATCGCTCATACCCGACAGCATCACCCGCTCGGTATATGTACGTGAAACGGCGACCCTCATGCAGGTGGAAGAGACCGTTTTATACAATGAAATCGCCCGTATACGTACAGGTAAAAACGCAGATGCCGCACACCAACATATTGTCCGGCATCAGCAAACACATCCGGTTCAATCCCAGGAAAAAACACCTCCGGTATACAGTACGGAAAAACTTTGCGAAACCGAAGAAAGTGTACTGATACGTTACCTGCTGTTATTCGGCAACCAGGAGTTATACGAAGAAAAACGGGATAACGGCACCTACTCTGTCAGTGTCGGCGAATACATCATCGAAGAACTCGGAGAAGACGAGCTTGAAATGTTTAATCCGGGCTTCTGTGAAATTCAAAAAGAATATCGGGCTCATTATAAGACACCCGGCTTTATTCCAGCTAAATTTTTCATCGGTCATACTGATCCTGCCATCAGCAGCATCGCTGCCGACATCCTCAGCGAACCTTACGAATTAAGCAAAATGTGGACGGAGAAGGAAAGCAGCGTTGTCAAAGAAGAACGTCTTTTTTCCGAGTTACTCCCTAAGATCGTAGATAATTACAAAATGCGACGGGTAGAAATAATGACCCGGCAAGCCGACAATAAAATCTTAGAACTCCAAAACAACGGTAACGGAGAGGAAATTCTGACCTGGATTAAAAAGAAAAATGCCATCAACCGCATCCGGGCCCGTCTGAACGAAAAGCTCGGTCGTACCGGAGTTAAATAATCAAATAAATCGTTCCCGGTTTTGTGTTTGGTAAAGTCCTGTCAACAGACATATTACAGAAGCTATCAACAAAATAATACGGTTACTCAACACAATACTGTAAAAAACAGCAGGATTTTTATCCAAAGGCAGATCGAAAGGATTCAGAAAAACATTCCATTTACTGGCTCCTAAGGTATTGCGCATAATAAAAAATATCAAGCCGATAATAATAATAACGACCGCCGTACCGTTTCCGTTTTTAATAATCGTACTAAGCATAAAACAAAGTGTACCGATAAAAAAAGCCGGTACTAAAACCTGAAGCGTAAGCTCTACCGGTGCTACTTCCACCAACAGCCAATCCGTAAGCAGCGACAACCCCAGTGTAATGGCGAAACAAATGACATAAGCGATCAGCAAACGGAACAACCACACTTTATAGCGATAATTCGGTATTCCGAAAATAATTTCGATAATCTTGGCATCCTGATCATTCTGAATCCCGAAACACATCGGATAAAATATCAACAGGACAGAAGGCACCAGCAACATATTATACCCCGTACTCTCCGTAATTTCGGAATCGGAAACCAGATTGAGGATCACCGTCAGGATAAAAAAAGCGACAGCACTCAATACAAAATAAATAAACTTATTCCCAAATACGATCTTTACATTGTAATGCGACAAGCGTAATAAGGTATCGAAAAATTGTTTCATATCAATGTCTAAAGTCTAAAAAGCCAAAGGCCACCGGAAAGCGCCTTTAGCTTCAATCGTTTATTGTGTAATAATCTGTTCATTATTTGCCAGCTTTACCCCTCTCAACAGCCACAAATAAGAATCTTCCAATACAGGGTTTGTCCGGACAGCGTTCGGGACAGGCTGGGTTTCTGAAAGACATCTTACCCGGATACTTTCGCCCATACGGATATGATGTACGATCAACAATTCCGGTGGTAATTGAGCAAATTCTTCCAGCGAAACTTCAAATACCCAGGTCACGTCTTTGGCAATACCGACCATTTCCGAAGGTGTCCCGTGATATTTCAACGATCCCTTGTTAATAACGCCGACCTGATTACAGGAACTGGCAATATCCTCAATAATATGAGTAGAGAATATTACAATCCGGTTGCGGGACAGTTCTACCAACAAATTCCGGAAACGGATACGTTCTCTCGGGTCCAGACCGGCTGTCGGTTCATCGACGACTAAAATACGTGGCAGATTAAGCAGTGTCTGTGCTATACCGATACGCTGTTTCATACCGCCGGAGAAGCCCCCGATTTTTTTGTCCTTATTTTCATACATGTGTACAGCCTCAAGTACTTCCCTGATCCGTCGTACCCGTGTTTCCTTTTCATAAATACCTTTCAACAATGCCTGGTATTCCAGAAATTGCCAGGAAGTCAGATTTTCATAGGTACCGAACTCCTGTGGCAGATACCCGATCAATCCCTGTAATTCTTCCCGTTTCTCCTGTGTATCTATGCCATTGATAAATATTTTACCGTAACTCTGCTCGAATACACCGCAAATAATACGCATCAACGTCGTCTTGCCGGCCCCATTCGGACCCAACAACCCGAACATACCGGTGTGAATATCCAAAGACACGGCATTCAAAGCCTTAAAAGGTTTTTTGCGGTAACCGATCACCGGCACTTTGGTAGCCATACGGTAAAAACTTTTCCGCAAAACCCGGAAACTCCCGTCTATCAAATCGATATTGATATTATACTTATGAATACGATCTGAGAGATATTTCACCAGAATACCGGCATACCACAACATGCCCAGCATAACCGGACCGCCTCCGCTATGGAATCTGAATATAGCCCATATAACGGTCACAAAAGGAGAAAAATAATACAATACAAATCTGGTCACCCGCACAATCCGTCCCAGAAAACGCCGGTTACGGAACATCAGGAATTCTTGTCCTATCCTGAGAAGGCGAATAAACAACAGCCATGTCAGAATAGCAAACAACATTCCCCAGAATGTATTTTCCTGGTAATAATACACAAAATAAAAAAAGAATACTGCCAACGGCACAAGCCAGAACAAAAGCCGTAAATCTTTCCAATTCCGGTATTCTTCTTTCAGCCCAAGCCGTTCCCGAATCCGCTGCCCGGATAGCCATTCACGCTTAAATTCAGAGGGACGTCCATAAATTTTTACCAGATTCCGTACCTGAATTGTAATTTCCCGGTCTTCCGGAATAATATGGCTGTTGGCCCGGCGCAGACTCCCTTCCATAAACCAGGTCACTCCCGGCACCAGAATGACAGCCCCTATCAGATAAGCAATCCGCCACAGCAACGAATCGGAGAACACCATAATACATATCACAGCAACCAACAATAATGTCAATTGCAGAATTTTCATGGTAAGACTCTGGGTGCGGAGACGTCTTAACGCATCCTCCAACCCGGAATATAAGGTAGGAATAATTACCAATGTCAACAAAGTACTCATTGTCAATCCGCCGATCACCGTAATAGCAAAAGGAGCACCTAACCCGGCGACAAACTCACCTTTCCCCATCGCTAACGGCACCATAGCCACAATCGTCGTAATTGCCGTTATTAAAATCGGCCTCAAACGGGAAATACCCGCCAGCAACAACGCCCGTAATTTCCGGTTTCCTTGCCGCCTCAGTAAAGAGGTATAATCGATCAGAATAATACTGTTGTTTACCACAATACCGATCAGGATAATAAAACCGATCATTACATTCGCATTCATCAGCGAATTATTGGTAAACAATAATGCCAGTAACGAACCGATAGCCGCCAAGGGTATGGCAAACATCAATACGACAGGGGCACTCAACGATTCGAAAACAGAAGCCAGAATCATAAAAATGATAACGAAAGCGGCCAAAATCAGGAATGTGAATTCCTCCGTCTCGTTTTCCTCATGCACGACTTCGACAGCCAAACCGGACGGGATATCCAATTTCTGCACCATCTCATCAATCTCGGTCCGGGCGGCCTCCAAAAACTCTTTCGACTCATTGACATCCGAAACGAAACTATACCTGACCTCGATCTCTTTATCCTGATTTACCCGGGTAATGTTGCCTTGTCCGCGTGTAAGATTAATCGTGCTGAAACTCCGTAAATCAATCAGGGAACTGTTTTGATTCGTGACTTTCATTTCCCGCAGCTCATCCAAATTACGCTGCTTTTGTTTATCATCCTCATCCGCCTCTGCAAATTCTTTGTCTTTAATGATGATATCATATTCCTCATCTCCGGCCTTATATTTGATTTGAGTCGTATTCTCAGGAGCAAAATTCACCAATTCCGTCACCACATTATTGGGTGTCACGTCATAGATCCCCATCAGATACTGGTCGAACTGAATACGGGCTTCCGGCTTCCCCCGTGAAGTATTTACCCAGGCATAATTAATATTTTCCAGATCCTGCAATTGATATTCCACATATTCAGCAAGATTCTCCATTTTCTCAAAATCCTGTCCTTTGATGATAATCTTCTCCGTCTGATTTCCCATTCCCATCAATTTGAGCAGTTCTTCCCCACCACCCATAATGGCACTTCCTCCACCACCCTGGAAATTCTGGCTGCTACTCCGGGCTTCCAGACTGATGTTCCAGATCCGTAATCGCCGGGCCTTATCCAACACCATACTCTTGACCTCATTCAGCGATTTCTGATCGATATTTTTAAAATCCTTTTTCAGCTTAATACTGACATTGGCATCTTCTGCATATATTTTGGAAGTAATCTGTTCAATTTCAGGCACTCCGAGCAATTCCTCCTCATAACGGCGGATCATATCGTCGGTACGGCCAAGCGTATACCCCGTCGGAGAAGTAATATACACCTCGAAAGTATCCGACTCCACTTCTTTCAATGTATTGAGCGTCAATGTCAGTGACAACACAATTGTTATGATCAATGCAAGAATCGACCCGATAACGATCTGCGCCGGTTTACGCAGACAATATTTTAAAATAGCGATATAAACCTGCACCGGCCGGCTGTAAATAGAAAGGGAACTGAAATTAACGGGATGATCCTTTCTGGTCATAAAATAATTCACTGCCATAGGAACCAGCAACAAAGCCACGACCAGAGAAATAGTCAGTGTCGCCACAATAGATACACCCACATGCTCACCGATCAGCTTGATCATGTAATTGTCGGCAAACACAAAAGGCAGAAAAACAGTAATTGTCGTCAAAGTCGCCGCCAGAATTGCCTTCCATACTTCTTTCGTCCCCCTCACTGATGCTTCCTCAGCAGACACACCAATCCCCCGCAAACGGAATATATTCTCCATGACGACGACAGAGTTATCGAGTAACATCCCGACCGCCAGAGCAATTCCCGTCAACGTAAGCGTATTGATCGTTATCCCGCTCAAATAAAAGAAATAGAAAGAAGAAAAAACCGAAATCGGGATCGCGAAAGCAATAATCGTTACAATCCTCAAATTCCGCAAGAAAAGATAAAGAATAAAAATCGCCAGGATTGCACCCGTCAAACCCAGATTGACAATCGTATCGATATTCTCATTCATGGTCTCCGCCACATCCGTATCGATCTTTATGCTGACTCCTTTCGTCTCTAATTCCGCATTTAGTTTACCGATCTCCGCTCTGACCCGCTCCGACAACTCGATAACATTGACTTGTGGAGATTTCGCGACAATACAGGTTATCACCTCCTTGCCGTTCACCCGGGAGTAAGATTCTTCCTCTTTAATTCCGAAGCGGATTTCAGCGATATCCTTCAGCAACACCGGTCCCTGGGCAACGACAATATTCCCCAGGTCTTCCGTTTTCAAATACTCTGCCGTTACATTGACAAAATAACGCCTGTTATTTTCATAAGCCGGACCGGCAAAGGTTTTTTCTGCCATATTCCGGCTAATGAGCGAACTGATTTGAGAAGTAGTCAACTTTAAAGCATCACACTTGTCCTGATCGATAATAATTTCAATGCTTTTCTGGCGTCCTCCCATAACCGACACGGCAGCCACCCCATCGATATTTTCCAATATCGGAGCAATATCTGCATCAGTGACACTGCGTACATAGTCGACATCCTCATCACTTAAGACAAATAAAGTCATAAACTGAGAATTCACCATCCCGGTCGGAGCTTTGTTTACCGAAATTCTGAATTCGTCAGGTATATTTGCCGTAATCGCCTTGATCTTTTCTTCCAATTTCAGGTAAGCATACTTGATATCAGTACTTTTCACGAACGTAACCGTAATCCGGGCATTCCGGGTGGAAATCTGGGTTTCGATCTTCTCAACCCCTTCCAGGGCACTTATCACACCTTCTACCGGAATAGCAGCCTGACTCTCGATATACTTCGGATCAAGTTCATTCGTTGTCGTAATATTTACACTCAGCATCGGCAATTCAGCATTCGGGTAGAGTTCCATAGGCAGATAGCTATAGGAAAAATACCCCATCAGCGTTAAACCGATGAAAAGCATTGAAATCAAAACACGACGTTTAATCAGTTTATCCATTTCATTAAAGTCAAAAATCAAAAATTATTTTTTGACTTTCCGGTCAAAAATATAATACACACAAGGAATAACGATCAATGTCAATATGGTCGCCGTAACCAAACCACCGATAACAGCCAACGCCATCGGAGAACGCAAAGAAGCTCCCTCCCCGAATCCGAAACACATCGGCAACAGAGCTAAAATCGTCGTAAGCCCCGTCATGATAATCGGTCGTATACGCTGCTGGGCCGCAGCCATAATTGCCTCTGTCAGCTCCATTCCCTGCTCTTTCAACTGATTTATCCGGTCGACCAGAATAATAGAACTGTTTACCGCTATTCCCGCCAGCATGATGATTCCGATAAAAGCCATCATATTCAATGTCTGTCCTGTCAGCAGGAACGCCAGGATACTTCCGACCCCGGCTAAAGGAATAGTCAGTAAAATCGTAAAAGGATGCCGCAACGATTCAAATTGCGAGGCCATTACCATATATACCAAAATAATGGATAAAAGCAAAGCGAAACCCAATCCATTGAAAGATTCAGCTCTCTTTTCCTCCTCTCCCGTAATCTTTGCCGAATATTTCGCCGGGAATTCCACCTCATCCAAACGGGCATTCACCTCCGGAGTGACCCTTCCCAACGAATAGTCCTTCGCCAGCAAAGCCGTTACTCTTCCGATCCGATTCTGATTATTACGGGCAATTTCTTTGGGAGCCGTCGTCACACTCACTTCGGCAATTTCTCCCAAACGGTATTTTTTATCTCCCTGACGAATTTCTACGTTCTGTAAATCCGCCAATGAAATTTCAGGTACCCGGATTTCGATATCTACCGGTTCTCCCTGCGATTCATAGTTACCGGCAGCTTTTCCATTCAGTTTTTCCTGCACCTGTTGGGAAACAGAGGCAACATCCACCCCATAAATACCACTCCGCAAGCGGTCGATATTGACATTGACTTCCGGCGCCCCCTTTTCCATCGAAGTTTCGATATCATAAAGCCCTGCTATATCCGAAATCCGTGCCTTTACATCCGCACACAGTTGCTCCAGCACTTCTATCTCCTCTCCTTTTATCTCAATGACCAAAGGAGCCCCTTCTGTCCCCAAAGCACTCTGCAAAGCAGACTGTTCCTTTTCATAAGTCAATTCGACATCTTCCGGCATATCGGCATTTTGTCCGAGAGCCGTTATCAGATAATCCGCATCGATGGTTGAATTTTTCCGGAGCATAACTTTGATTTCCGCCTGATGCTCTTCTTTGGCTTTGGTTCCGGCTTCGATATCCGTATTCGAAGGGCCGACCAGCGTATACATCCATTCCAGATTCTCTCCGCCCAGGTCCCGGATCATCTCCTCAATAGAAGAAGCTGCATAGTCCGTACTTTTTAAACGGGTACCCGTCTCCAAGGTCAATTTTACATTGAACTCCCTCGACTCGGCTTTCGGCATAAATTCCATACCGATTAAAGGCAATGTCATATATGCCGCAATCATCAATATCAAGGCCCCCAATACAACGGCATAACGATGCTTCAGCAATTTACCGATAAAAATTCCGAATCCTTTGATTTTTACCGATTTTATATCCTTACTTCCCTGTTTGATAAACCGGGAAGACAACATCGGAATAAACAATATGGCTACAAATAAAGACGACAACAATGAAAAAGTAACCGTCCAGGCCTGCTCTTTAAACAATTCTCCCGCTGCCCCCTGAATATATACGATCGGCAAAAAAACGACGATTGTCGTCAAGGTAGAAGAAGTAATCGCTCCCGATACCTCTGAAGTACCTTTAACGGCAGCTTCCTTCACCGACAAACCATTTTCCAGATTCCGGATGATATTTTCCATGACGACAATCGCATTATCCACCAGCATTCCAGCCCCCAATGCCAATCCTCCCAACGTCATAATATTCATTGTCAGACCATTGAAATACATAAGATTAAAGGTTGCAATAATGGAAATCGGAATAGACAGACTGACAATCAAAGTCGTATTGATACGCCTCAAAAATACGTACAATACAATCACCGCCAACAATATTCCCAATACGGCAGAATCCTTTACTTCTCCGATAGATGCGCCGATAAAATCACCCTGATTGGTAATGATATTGAACTCATAACCGGGCATACTCTTCCGCAATTCCTCCAGCTTATTCTGAATATTTTCAACGACCTTAACCGTATTGAATTTATTTTCTTTGTAAATACTGATTCCCAGACAACGTTCTCCGTTAAAACGGGCGATATTATCAGGATCCTTATTTACAGTCTGCACGACAGCTACATCTTTCAAATAAACCGGAGCCTTCACATTTGTTGCAGAAGAGGACGCACCGTTTTCGTCTGCAGCCGGTTCTTTAAACGCCACAATGATGTTACTGATATCCTCTATATCCCGAATCAGGTTAACCCCTTTCACTGTATATTGAATATCCTCATTTACAATCGTCCCCCCGGAAACATTCCGGTTAACGCTTTCTATTTTAGAAGCAATGTCGTCTGCCGTCAAATTAAAAGCTTCCAGCATATACGGATCGGTCTTCACCTCGACATAGACATTCTCCTGTCCGTTCAACTGTATATCGGCCACGCCGTCCAAACGCACCAACTCACTGCGCATATAATTTTCGGCTATTTTGCGCAATTCGTTCATATCCTTGATCTCGTTATGAGTAAGCGCCAGTGTCATTACCGGCTTTGCATTGGCATCATAACGGGATACATTCAAAGAAGTAACTTCGGAATTCTGGGCTATTTGTGAAACACTTCGTTGTAAATCGAGAAAAGCCGCATCCATATCCTGATCCCAGTCATACTCTACAGTAATCAAAGCCGAACCGGCCATACAACTGCTTTTTACACTCTTCACCCCATCCTGACGGGCCGCCAATGACTCGATATTCTCGACGAACTGTTTTTCCACTTCTTCAGGCGGACGTTCCCCCACCTGCAAATCAATATATAATGCCGGATTCTTTAAATCCGGGAATAAATCGGTTCCCAGTTTATTGTAAGAAATAATCCCGAGCAGGCAGATAGCCAATGTAATCATCAGCACACTCACGGGATATTTAACTGCGAACTTGGTTATTTGATTCATCTTATTTTACTTTTATTACCTACAATCAAATTGTAAATTATCCGGAAGATTGATTCGTTATCAGATTCACAGAATCTAAAATTTAAAACCTATATCCGTTTTGAATTTACGCTTCTCCCCATCCGCCGGAAAGCTTGGTGGGACAACCTAAAAATCTACAATAAATACTTACCGGTACAAACCGTTATTTCATCACTTTTACCTTACTTCTGTCACGCAACCACTCGTATCCTTTCACAACCACCTTTTCTCCTTTTTCCAATCCCTTTTCCACTTCCACATATTTATCGTCACTGATACCGACCGTAATTACTTTTTGCTGTGCGGCAGAGCGATCTACTGTAAAGACAATCTTATTTCCCCGGCGACTCGTCACGATTTCTTTCGGAATAGAAAGTACCGAATCTTTACGTACCGTAATAACGTCTGCTTTGGCAAACATTCCCGGACGAAGCTTCAATTCAGGATTATCGATCTGGATATAGCCCGAAAATGTCCGGGTATCTTCATTGATCGCCGGTGACAATTGAGTCAGCAATCCTTTTAATGTATCCGATTTGATATTGTAATTGGTAACATACACTCTTTGACCCACTTTCAGTTTCGGCATCACATTTTCCGGAAATTGCGTTTCCAGGTACATTTTACTGTAATCCATAATACCGACAACCGGCTGGGCAGAAGCCACCTCAACATTGGGAGTATAATAAGGCAAACTGACTATGACCCCTTTAAACGGTGCCTTTACACTCATCTTGCCTAAAGTAATATAAGCATTTTCCAATTCCAGCTTTGCATTGATATATGCCGTCTCTGCATTATTCACATCTTTCTGTGTCGCTCCTCCTTTTTCAAGTAAAGTCTTCTGTCCGTCCCATTCCTTCTCCGTGATCTGGATGTTCAGCTTTTTACTTTCCAACTGCACATTATTCTCGTATTCTTTATTTTCCAAACGAACGATTACAGCACCGGCCTCCACGATGTCTCCCAACTGATACGGCTTACCGGTCTTCGGGTTTGTCTGTAAAACATAATCCCCGTTCGTTTCCGATTTCAGTTCTACGGTACGGGTTGCTTTAGCCGTACCTGTCGTCGTTATAAATTCTTCTATCGTACGCTGACGAACATCATCTACCCACACGGGCGTCGTCGTTTCTCCCGACTGATTATTCCGATCTCCGCCACAACTATACAATGCCATCCCCAAGGTCAGAACACCGATTAGCTTAAAGTAATTATTCATAGTATTGAGATTTTATTTATATCGTATTAAATTAATTTATTTTTTTGCTTCCAAAGGCAAATACGATTTATTCGTCGTATAATCCCACAATGTCTGTACTTTCAGATTCAATAACTCCAGCTTATAACTGATAATCGCATTGGTATATTCCTGTTTAGCACTCGTCAGCTGGGTTTGGTATTGTTGCAACTCCATACCGGTTAAATTTCCGTTTCTGTATTTCTCCAGATTGATCTCATAAGTACGTTCCGCATTTTCTATACTCTTTTTCTTTATGTTGATCTGATTGATCAGGGTCGGTAAATTCCGGCAAATCTGCCGTATATTTATCGTAATCTCTTTCTTCTGCTCGCTCATATCCACTTCGTCCGATTCCATGGCCAGCTTACTTGACTGTACTCTTGCCTTTTTAGCTCCCCAGTCGAAAATCGGAATAGTCAAACTTACCCCGATTTGTTCATTATCCGTCGGATTATCATACATATTTCCCACCTTATCTCCCAGAGCATTGAGGCCGACACGGGCAGAAATATTTCCTTTAAACTCATTTTCTGCCTTTGCCCGGATAATAGAAAAAACATCCCGCTCCAATGTAATCTGTTTTTGACGCAATTCCATCCGTTGGTCCAATCCATGCTTTACAGCTTCTTCCGTATTCACGGTGATGGATTCTACTTCCGTATTCGGCAATACGGCGATGTCCTCGTCCAGAGAAACCCCCAGCAACAACTTGAAATTATCCTTCGCATTTTCATAATTTATTTCAGCCGTATATACGGACGATTCACTGGTAGCCAGATTCACCTCAGCCTGAAAAAGTTCTTCCCGGGCAACCAATCCGGCTTCCACCTTATTTTTTATAATATCGTAATTCTGTTTCTGGTTGGCATACTCATCCCGGGCAATCGATAAATCTTTAAACCGCTGATATACCGAATAGAAATTATCCGTCACATTCTTCTCGATATTCAGTTGCTGCATAGCATAACTCAATCGGGCATTTTCAAGACTTAATTCCAATTCCTTCAATTGCATCTTCGTCCGGTTATAAGTAAAAATGGGCTGCTCTATCCGCAAAGAAATATTGTGATTGAAAGCGGTACTCTTTCCCCCGGAAGAACGATTGGAAGCATCCTGCCAGGACACGTCGTTCACCAAAGAAACCGTACCGTCCGTCCATTTAATCGGCTGTACAATTCCCAGAGAAGCCGAGGAACTCATAGTCTTACTGTCAAACCATTTGCTGTTATAACTGTCATACTGACTGCTACGGGAATAATTAAACGGACTGACATCTAAGGAAAACTGTGACTTTAAAGAAGCTTGCTGAGCCTGTAAATTCAGCTCATTCTGCTGAAGGCTCAACTTACTTTGTATCAAAGCCGGACTGTTCTGAAAAGCAATGCTCAAGGCCTTGTCCAATGTCAGTACTTGCTGTGCGAAACAGATACTCCCGCAAAGCAGAAAAAACGAAACGAATAAAGCGTGTCTGTACATACTTATTGCCTTAGTTATATTATTTAATCAATGTAAACTTCACTGCATCCGCTGAGACAAAAACAGAAGAAACCTTATCCGTCAATGTCACAGTCACTCTGCCTGCCGGCAAATAATAGCTTCCCAACGACACCCATCCGTTTTCTTCCTGTGCAAAATCAACGGATGCCGTCTCTTTCTCTTCATCGTAAGCAATCGTATAGGTTTGGGTCTGGTCGTTACGGGTGCGGTTGTGTCTTCCCCAAAACCAAATCTCGAATTTAGGATTCCATACAAATATCTCATAATAATTATCCTTCGGGATTTCAGCCGTCCATTCAACCTTATTGGCACCGGTACCTTTACTTTTATAAACAGCCGAATGTACCGACTCTCCAAAACAAGAGCTCTTAACAACGGCAGTCCATTTCGAAGGATAACGCCAAGGCATAAAATTCTGGTATTTATCCTCCTCTTCTTTCCGGAATAAATCTTTCAGCTTATGTCGTGTATTTCCCTCGATTGTGCGGAAACCGGGGTCTTCATTATCTATGATAATCTCGCCGGGAACAGCAGCAAAAACAGCCGTATCTATCGGAAAAGCTCCCGTCAATGTATCGGAAACCTCGGTATCTACTTTGGAGAAATTGAAATCGAACTCATTCGGTAAATTCCGGGATACCATCGTATTTACAGTTATACGTCCGGGACGATCGTCGTTAATGATCTTGATTTCCCGGGCACTGCCTGCCGGTATATAATAATGATGAATATTATCTTCATCCTCACCCGATCCGGGTCTACGGGGACCTCTTCCCCGCATACCTCCGCCGCCACTCTCGACATTGACATTGATCATACCATCCACATCCGAAGGATTATAAGCCTTCAGGCTGATCCGGTATTTGGTAAAATCATCCAGAATAACCTGATTCACATCAACATCTTTTAACTTTATCTCAGGGGCATGATCCGTCGTATACCATTGATGAATAAAATCAGCAAGATCGATATGAAACTCTTCTTTAAATTTTTCCGAAAATTCCTCCAAGTCCGTTTCTTTAAACAGATGGCTTTCATTGAAATTTCTCAAAAAAGAATGAAATGTTTTCATTGGTATCTGCGAAACGACAAAGCTTTTCAAAAAATTACTTTTCAACTTCAGCACCTCATAAAACACCTGAGGCTTGATGTTTTTATCTTTCATAGCAGCCTCAAAACTGTGATCCTGCAAATAAACATTCGCCCGTTGATTATCAGACAATTCAGTACTAAAAAACCATCTTCTCTGGTTGGATTCACTTGTATTCTGCATTGTATTCAAAGCAACATCGATAATCGGATAATCGGCAGAATACATAAAACCCGTAAATCCGAAAAACATAGCTCCGATATTCAGCTTATTGACCTCCGGAGAAGAACTCCAACGCATACTCCCATCGGAAGAAGTCTCTGCAACAAAAGTATTATTAATGTAATTCTTTAACATCTGCACCTGAATTTCCTTATCTTCAGGTATATCATTCTGATTACGCCAATCCCTGATCCGATGTTGTTCTGCCCTGAAATCGACCTGTGTCCGTAAGCCTCGTTCCGGCAAAAAAACAATTTCCGGCATCACCTGCTCGGTATATCCTTTCCAATTACGAATATATCCGGTAAAAGGAAGCGGAGTCTCAGCCATAACAAACTTTGAAAAAGGATAACTTCTGTTTTTACCGACTTCCAGATCGGCCCGGATTTCCCGTATAATTGCCGGCAAAGTATCCTGTATCTCTTCAAAATACTTTGAAAAAAAGTCATGCCCTTTGAAATAATACAACTCATAATCCGTAGAATCCACAGAAATGGCTTTTTTCTCGTAATCACCGATTGCTACACTGATGCAAGGCAGAGGTGTGGCATTGGAAAATACGGTTTTTCCCTCTTCCCGGACAGCATCTCCCTGAGATATGGCCGTTCTATTCTCCGGATGTTCGACTGTAAGCGTATAACGGGTAAATTCCTTCTTAATATTGTAAGGCATAGCCGGATAAGCAGGCGATTCCGCTACCGGATACCACAAACATTCGGGAGTAAGAATGGTGTAACGGTCTTCCAGGTAAACATAGCGTTTTCCATACCGGAAAGAAAATGTGTTCCCCGTCGGATTAGCCAAAAAATCTTTCTCGTCTATATCCGTATAACAAACATTCTCATCCAGCGGCCCGGCATAACGGATGGTAATCTGCTTTTCTTCGCCGGGCTGCAACGCCTGATCAATCAATAAGACCTGCTTTTCCCGCTTATATGTAACCGCGTGACCGGCAACTTCCAAGCCTAGAATTTCTACCCCCGGATTCAAATAAAGAATAACCTGCGGAATCATTTCCCCGCGGCTATTTTTTACCAGCATCCGGCTTTCGGCTTCCAGGCTGTTTCCACTCTGCTTTATAGTTATGTCATTCGAAGAAATGTCCGCTTTCGGCAAAACAGCATACTTATCAAACAATGCAATATATTCCTTCCGAACCTCGGCAATATGCCGGAAATGCCGGACATACAGAAAACCCGTTCCCACACTGACCAACAGCAATACAAAAGCACAGATATTTATAATAACCGTTTTCCAGGGACGGTGAGGCAAACGCTTGACCAATGTTATCGTAAAACACAAAAGAGCGATCCCCCCCAAGAAATAAACGGTACGCTGTAATAAAAACAAAGCCAGATCCGGATGCCCCGTTACATCAGAAAAAATAGCCGGAATATTGACGCCGAAAAAGTCAAACACTCCGTACAAATTATCCCCGACATAGAAAAAAAGCGTACCGATAATACCCAACATTACAATAAACGTTACGGCTTGATTTTTCAATATACACATCAATGTAAACGACAATCCCAGCACAAACCACAAGGAAGGCAACGAAATCGTAAAAAGATAAAACAAATAAGGGAAAATACTGAAAGGGGAACCTCCCACTACTAAATTGACAAACATCCCGACCAGTAAGGTAATTATATTCAATCCGAGAAATACCCGGGTAATCCCCCATACTTTTCCGACAATATAATCCGCATTACTCATCGGACGTACATAAATAACTTCGGCTGTATCCAATTTCTTATCCCGCTTCAAAAAACTACCGGCCAGAAAAACAACAATTACCGATTGAGCAATATTGTAGAGATAGGTCGTAAAAAAAGGGATCAAAGAAGTCACTCCGACATAATTCCAGGTCTCGCTATATTTCCAGAAAACCGGAGAAAGATTGCTCAATTGAGTCAATGTCAGAATCAACAGTACCAATATTGCAAAAATACGAAACAACCAACTCCTTTTCAGTAGCTTCACTTCGTACCGCGCAATAACGTTTATCGTATGAATATTCATATTAAACTCTATTTAAATAACTCTCCACCTTCTTCCTTATCGGCATACATATCCATCCTATCCTGTAAAAGATAGTCCATAAAATAGACATAAGCGTGTTCTATATTAGGCGTGATCATCTTTCCGCCGAAACCGTCCAGATTATCGGCAACGACCTGTATATCCCAACCTCCGTTAGAAGGAATCGTCGAAATAATCGGATATTTTTCCTTGATATCCTTGAACTCCTGATCGGTAACAAATATTTCCCATACCTTTCCCTGCGCCAACTCGATCATATCGTCGGGCGAACCTTCAAATTTCAATTCCCCTTTATTCAATAAAGCCAGTTTCTTACACGTACTGGAAATATCTCCCACGATATGAGTGGAAAGAATAATAATGACATCCTGATCACTGACCTCCGACAAAATATTCCGGAAACGGATACGTTCTTCCGGATCCAGTCCGGTAGTCGGCTCATCGACAATGATCACTCTCGGATTTCCGATAATAGCCTGTGCAATACCTAAACGACGCTTCATACCTCCCGACAAACGATTCGCCCAACGATCGCGCACCTCGAACAAACCCACCTTGCGCAACATTTCGTCTACAATTTCTGCCCTTTTCTTCACCCCTTTAATTCCAGCCAACCCAGCTCCGTAATCCAGGAATTCCCAGGTTTTCAATTTTTCAAAAAAACGGAAATCCTGAGGTAAATAACCTAATACAGAACGGATAGCTTTACGATCTTTGGCAATGTCATAATCATCGAAAAAAATCGTTCCCGACGTAGCACTTTGCAACAACGTCATGATTCGCATCAATGTCGTTTTACCCGCACCGTTAGGCCCCAACAAACCGAACATACCCGGCTCGATGACCAGATTCAATTCATTTAAAGCCTTATGTCCGTCAGGATATATTTTACTGAGATTCTTGATTTGTATTTTCATCGTTTACCACCACGTCTTTGAAGGCTTAAAAGTAACAAATTCACGCCTACAATAACTATTTTTACACACTTTTAATATTTTAATAACAGTATGACAAAAATTTACCTCAAAGGTTTAGTCTTCCGGCCATAAATATTCCGCGAAGAATATTACTTTTGCCTTCAAGAAAAATAAGAGATGGAAAAAGGTATCGTAATAAAGTCTACCGGGAGTTGGTACTTGGTAAAAAGGACGAACGGAGAAATAATCGAAGCCCGTATCCGGGGAAAATTACGTACGAAGGGATTGCGTACAACCAATCCCGTAGCCGTCGGCGATATAGTCAGCCTGGAAAAAAACGAAGACAATTTTGTTATCACAGAAATCGGTGAACGGCGCAATTATATTATCCGGAAATCTACAAACCTCTCCAAAGAAGCACACATTATTGCCTCCAATGTAGATCAGACATTACTCATTGCCACGATCAACCATCCGGTAACCTCTGCAGTATTCATCGACCGGATTTTAGCAACGACGGAAGCATACAATATTCCGGCCATTCTGGTCTTCAACAAAAGCGACCTATACGATAATACCGACCGGGAAAAAGCGACAGAGCTAATAACAATATATTCAGAAATCGGTTACCGGTGCTTGCAGGTGTCTGCGGTAACAGGTCAGAATATCACAGAACTCCGGGAATTATTAAAAGACAAAGTTACTGTTTTGTCCGGCATGTCGGGGGTTGGCAAATCCACACTGATCAATTGTATCGAACCCCAACTTCAACTAAAAACCGCAAGCATATCAGACAGCCACGATACCGGAAAACATACGACGACTTTTGCCGAAATGTTCCCGTTGAACGAAGGAGGATACATTGTCGATACCCCGGGAGTCAGAAGTTTCGGGATCATCGATATGGAAAAGGAAGAAATTTCTCACTTTTTCCCCGAAATATTCCGGGTTTCCGAACATTGCCGCTTTTACAACTGTACCCATATTCACGAACCCGGTTGTGCTGTCATAGAAGCCGTCCAAAACGGAAGAATCAGTGAAAGCCGGTATTGGAGCTATCTCAGCATGATGGAAGAAAGCAAAGAAAAGTACAGATAATCAATCTTCGAACACTTCCCGTATAACGCGAATACTCTTAACGTTGAGATCCGTATTTAAATGAATACTGTAGAAAAGCAAAATAATGTCCAAAAGAATACTCCGGCTCTTGCGGTCTAAAGCTATTTGCTTTAAATCTTCAACCTGACAAGTACACAACGTAAAAATTGTTTTGGCAGCATTCGGTCCGGAAATATAGGGTTCATTTGTATCCGGAGAAACAAAAGTACCATCATTTACATTGAAAACACAACCTTGCGAATAGGTGGATGAATCGATTTTAAATCCAATCAGCGCCGCTATCCTGTATAGAAAAAATAAATTAAAATTCGCGGTATCATTTTGAGTCGTATTCAGATAGTCAACCGATTTCAAAATAAACTCAAAAAGATTTATATTTTTCTGTTCATTTTTCAAAATTAAATTTAAAATTTCACTCCATAATACAATAATATTCATTTTGTAAATATCGAGATAAATATTTGAAAGACTCAAAAGCGGAGAAACAGATTTCAGTTTTTGAAAATTTCCCTTTTCATTGGGAAAAAATTCAACTTCACAAACCTGAAAAAGATTAACGGTGCAACTCTTTTTCCGGAACAAAGAAGAAGGAGAAATAAAAGAAAGATAACCGCTCTCTTTCGAAAAAGCATGTACTATTTTCTGTGTATCTGAAAAATTTAATATTTTAAGAACAACTATATTAGCTACTTCCATATAAAGTATAACTTAAAAATAGTAACACGATCTAAAATAAGCTTAAACACCCTCTCCCACAAACTCAAAATATACGATTTCTGATTTTAGATTCCGCTTCAAGCTGATTTGTACTTCCGATCAAAAATCCTTTACAGTTTTATTCAAAAACTCCGTCAATTTTTCCACAGCCCGTCCCCGGTGGCTGATTCCGTTTTTCTGTTTCATTTCCATCTGGGCAAAACTCTCTGTAAAACCCGACGGACGGAATATGGGATCATAGCCGAAACCCGCGGTACCCTGTTGCTCCGTCAATATTTCCCCCAAAACCTTTCCTTCAAAACAATATTCCTTTCCATTCATAACCAATGCAATAACTGTACGAAACTGTGCTTTTCTATTGGTTTTTCCTTCCATTTCTTTCAACACTTTACGCACATTATCTTCCGAACGCTTAGCCGGACCGGCATAACGGGCAGAATAAACCCCCGGACGATTCTCCAGAACTTCTATTTCCAACCCGGTATCATCGGCAAAACAATCATAGCCATAATGCTCTTTCACGAAACGCGCCTTTTGTAAAGCATTTTCCTGTAAAGTCTCATGATCCTCAGGTATATCTTCATGACAACCGATCTGGCTCAAAGACACGATTTCAAAACGATCTCCTAAAATATCCCGGATTTCTTCCAGTTTATGCCGGTTATTGGTAGCAAATACTAATTTCATCACATCAAATAATCATTCAAAATTAACAGCAGATTTTCAATTATATGTCTATCAGCGTACTACAAACAAAAAAAATACACCGACGAACTCCATACGAAATAATTCATATCCTACATTCAAACGTTCTGACACCCTGTTATAAAGAGAACTCAGTATAAATCCGTTTCATCCCGGCGTACAATACGCCGCTTACAAAGGTATTAAATAAGTCCATGAATTATAAAGTCGAATAAACAAAAAAGCTCGTTTTTTTCGGGTTGGCAGGAAAAATAAACGTTTCCCGATGTACATTATCTGAGGTAAAAAAATTAGCAGAAACCTGATTTTCGGAAGACTGTAAAGGAATCCTCACATACGAAACGGAATAAGGCAAGGTTTGCCAGTTCCGGGTATCGGCTTTCTCCGTCATGGCATTGGCCAAACCGACAGCAAATCCCAGCCACTCATTCTGTTTGGAAGCGGCATATTGCAATCCCTGCTTAGCCGCAACCCGCAACAAAGAGGTCGAAAATTCCCGCAACATTCTATCGTGCAATGTTTTAAAAGCGATCTGATTAATATCTTCAGCCAACTCCAAAGGATAAGACTTATTCTCATACTGCAGTGTAGCCCTGGAATAAAGAGGAGGACGCTCTTCATATTTCGGAAAAACAGCCCGTACAATCTTCAGATTGGCTAAAGAATTACGTTCATGGTCACTATAGCCGCTTCCCCAGAAAAAAGGAAAAGTTAACCCATACTCGGCATTATGAAATACAATAGCCCCGTCTCCCCTTTGTTCTTTTACAAAATTGATTCCCCATTCCGATTTCACTGGTCCTAAGCCGTTTAGCCAGAAAAATATCAATTGCCCGTCAGCCGGAGGCGACGAATAAACGTATTTTTGCCCGAACTCTTCTTCATACCTTTTCAATTCCTCCTTAAATCCGCACAAATAGGCGGTTCGAAGTATATCTTGCCTCAATTGTACGGGTGCTTCTATTCCGAAATTTTTCTTATAATCGGTTTGATAAGTTTCAAAAGCATTTCGATAAGCGATAAAAGCATCATTGAAATTTCCGGAAGCATCATAAATCAACCCCATCAATAAATGAGCAAAAGCATCCCTCTGATATCTGTTTTTATGGTCAGGATATTTGTCATTTAATTGATTGAGCTTGATATTGATTTGACGAACTTCGACCAATGCACCCTCCATATCTCCCAAACGTAAATAATTCATGGCTTTGTAGAAATTAACCATGATAACTTCAAAATCTTCAGGCTTATAAAGTAATATCTCAGGATTACTTAAGAGTACAGCAGCCTGTAAGGCAGGATTACCGGACTGTTCGTCAATCATCTTCTCTGCCGTTTCGAAAGCAGCATTACTTTCCTTCGGATGATCCAGCATAAATTCAACATACCCCAAATTCAGATAAAAAAGAAGTCTGTTTTTCCCCTTTTCCATCTTTTTGTTCTTATGCAACAATTTATCAGCCTGCTCGAAATTCCCTTCTTCCACGGTACGTTGAAATTCCGCTGTACGCTCATACCAGGTGGCACAAGAGGACAACAACAAACAGAAAACAACCGGAAACAAAGTAATTCTCATCCGAATATAAATTTATACAGCTTAACGGCCGGTCAGACCGGATAATCCCCCACTGCTTAGGGATTAATGAAACCGATATTATGATTTACGACCGAACTCAATAAGATCAGTTATCATTTATTTCAATCTAAAATCGGTCAGATACCGTTTTCTTGATTTTTTTATCTCCCATCCAGACAACCTCATTGGTCTCCAGATTTGTCAACTCGAGATCGACCTGGTAAGCTACGACTTTATTCTTTTTATAAGAATCGACAATACTATTGATCGTTCCTTGTAACATAAAATCAGCCCCCAATTCAAGTCCCCATCTTTTAGCCGTCTCCGCAGAAACAAATCCTTTATTCTGATCTTCCCGCTCTGCTCTTAACTCTTCTCTTTTAGCACCGGCCTGTACCAAACGTACGCTTCCGTTGTTTATAATTGCTTTTTCAATATCCTTGATAAACATCTCGGCATCGATGTGTTCATGACTTTTATTCAGAATTGTACCGACAACAACAACCGGGCGCTTATTGTTATGCTGATTTTCATAAATAGGAATCCATTTTGCCCCGAGCAAATCTTTGATCATCTCATTGGAAACCAAACGGGAGTCTGTATCATTCCACCGACCGCTCAGATCGATCACCTCCCCGCTGTCAACACGAGTCACTTTCCGGCTCGCACAGGCAGAAACACTAACGATAAGAGTGAGAACTGCAAATACCTGAACTAATTTTTTCATATGATTTCGTTTTATGGTTGATTTTATTATTTTACAATTTGTATGCCAAACCCCGCCTAAGGAAATACGATCCAAGCCTCGCCCGGAACCAGATTGACCCGGCCCACCATGATTCCCGTCTGTGACGGGATATCCGCCATATAATCGGGCAGAGGGTGTTCCGAACAAACAATTTTTTTCGCCGTACTCGAGGCATGCAGCAAATAAACCCGTCCTTCCTTTTTCATGGCAATCCCCAAATGAGAAGTATCCAAACCCTTTATATTCGTCGTTATCAAAATAATATCTCCGGTCATTATCTGTTTTTCCGCAATCCTAATATTATGCTTCGGAATATAATAATACGACCTTTTATTGATCGCTGTTTCAATTTTTTTCATTTCCGGTACTAAAAGCGTATCCCGTGACAATATGGGATACTTCCGGTAGTTTTTCGTCATAAAATAAACCTCGAGAGGATATTCGATCCCTCCGATTTTATGAGTCACATCAGAAAGAATATGTTGCCGCTCCATCTCGTACAACCAGTCACTGGAATAGTGAAGACGGGAAATGTAACTTTCGATTTTTCCTTTCCGATAACGAATCCGGATCAGATTATCCACAAACTGAGCCGTCTCACTTTTATCATAACGATTTAAAAAAGTCAGTGCCAACGTATTCTCGACAAATGTCACACAATCGAATTCCCGTAAATTTATAACAGGCATTTCTTCCATAGGCACATTCAAGGTGCCCGCTTTATAAGGCTTATTTATAAAAAACCGGCCGATCAAAACGACACGCTGCCCATAGGGTAAATCAGCCAGCTTATTCGTCCGGGCATATACCCAGAATTTTTCGAGAACCAAACTATCGGCAGAAGAAAAAACAACCGCTTCAGCAGTCAAACACCACCCTGCCAGAAAGCACAACAATATCCATCTTTTCATTTTTCAATACAATTAGTCCATTCTTTATACGGATACCTTATCAAAGAAGAATTATAATAACGTTTATCTCCCGTTACTTCTTCTCCCAACCAATCCGGCTTGACAAAAGCCTCATCCTCGGCACCAAGCTCAATTTCAGCAACAACCAATCCCTCATTTTCCCCGTGAAATTCGTCCACCTCATAAATATGCTTACCGGCCCGTACCAAATAACGCACTTTATCAATGATTCCCGGCTCACAAAGCTTTATCAACTCCCGGGCATCTTCCGTATTGATTTCTTTTTCCCATTCAAAACGGCTCAAACCGTCCGCAGTAGCAGGTCCTTTAATTGTCAGACAAGCCTTTGACCCACATAATCGGACCCTCACATTCCGTTCCGGAACGGAAGAAAGATACCCTTGTAAAATGGGTACTGCCTGAAAAGCCTCAGATTTAAATGCCCCTTTTACCAAAAATTTCCGCTCAATTTCACGATGCACATTTTTTTCCATAATTCAATCCAAACATTATCGGACAACAAATATAAGGTAAAAGAGCTGAATGTACTGATTTTAGATTGTAGATTGTAAATTGATTTCAGCATTATTCATATATGAGCCCAAAGACGGCAACGGATAGAATGCCTTTTCAAACAAGCTTGAAATACAAAGCCGGATTATTTATCCGTATTTTACAGACAAAGTCTAATAAAAGAACAGACCGGTATTTAAGCAAAAACCGATACTCCCAAGAACGAATAAAATTCAAAACGGGATTCACTACATACTGAATAAAATATAATAAATATCTCAAGCTATACCGTATTCATATGCTTGATCTGAAAATAAATTTCAGCTATATAAAAGATATCTTCCTGCTTTTTGTCCGCATCTTTCGTTAAAATTATTGCCAATGTGTGATATTTTGATAAATTTGTCAATCAATACTTCTTAAAATACAAGCTATGAAAATATTAATGTTATTATTGCTCTCCGTTTTTTTCTCTTCTTGTGCTTTTTGGCGGGGAGTTTTCCACGGAGCTCCGAACATTGACGATTACAAAATTTTTCCACAAGCGACGATAAAAAAAAGCAGTAATCCGTTTCATTTTACAGAACTTCCTCCTGAAAGAAAAATATTAGATACGGCAAAAATATTCCGTCAGAAAATGGTACATATCACTCTTGAGGAGTATTTTGGCCAAGCCGGTGGGAACGGATCTTTTTTACTCATATATAACGATACCATTGTATATGAAAAGTATTTCGGTGAATTCAACCGCTCCTCAATCTCTACGGTATTTTCCATATCGAAGTCCTTAACCTCCCTTTTATGCGGAATAGCTATCGACGAAGGATATATCAAAAGCATCAATGATCCGGTAACAGATTATCTGCCGGAATTAAACAAAAAAAATGCTAAATTCAAATCATTGACAATTGAACATCTGCTTGATATGCGTACAGGCATTAAATTTAAAGAGCAATATAACTGGATTGTCACAACCGGAATCGCCCGCCTTTATTATGGAAACAATCAATTACAACAAATTAAATCCCTGAAATTTGAAAACGAACCGGGTTCCACACACTATTATCACAGCATTGCTACCGCCATTCTCGGCATCATTATCGAACGTGCAACAGGTAAAGGATTCGCCGAATATATGGAAGAAAAAGTATGGCAACCCCTGAACATGGAGTATGACGCATCTATAAGTCTGGACGGCAAGCGTAACCATTTTGCAAGGGCGGCAGTAGGTTTTTCGACAAATGCCATTGATCTTGCCAAAATCGGCCGTTTATACATGAATAAAGGAAATTGGAACGGAAAACAAATTGTTAGTTCTGAATGGATAGAACGTTCCGTAAAAGGCAATGTAAATAATAAAGGATATCAAAACTGCTGGTATTCTATCCCCAAACTGTTAAAAAAGGAAGATGGGAACGGCATTTTTCCGGACTCGTTATCTGTCGTTAAACGTTTTGACGAGCTAAACATTCCACACAGCGAGAGATGTATATATGAACCGGAAAAGGGCGAATGGATAGGAGAAACTTATACTCCAAACTTCTATGCTCTGGGGATTTTCGGACAGGTTTTATATGTAAACCCTGAGAAAAAAATTATAGCCGTCAGACTCGGAGAAAAGCAACATGAAGATTATTACATCATAATACATAAACTGGCCGAAGCACTTAAAGTGAAAAGTACAACCGATGAAAATAACACAAACTAGATATTCCATAAAATAACCGGATAACGACAAATATCGCCTCAACACCTCCGCAAAGTGTTCCGGAGTTTGCGGAATACCCGAAAAAGACTTGCAATACCTGATGAAAATAAAAAAAGGAGTACCGAAAATTTCGATACTCCTTTTATTATCATAAACATCCGGTCAGATTGCCGTTGTAAATTGCTCCAGAAACCGGAGATCGTTTTCAAAAAACAAACGCAGGTCCTTGATGCCGTATTTCAACATGGTGATACGTTCGATACCCATCCCCAAAGCAAAGCCGGTATATTTTTCTTTATCGATACCGTTCAATTCCAAAACATTCGGATCGACCATTCCGCACCCCAGGATTTCCAGCCATCCCGTTCCTTTACATACATTACAACCTTTTCCGTGGCAAAGCGTACAGGACACATCCATCTCGGCAGAAGGCTCGGTAAAAGGGAAATAAGACGGACGAAGGCGAATCTGCGTATCGGCTCCGAAAAGTTCTTTCGCAAAATAAGTCAATGTCTGTTTCAAATCGGCAAAAGAGACGTTTTCATCTATATACAAAGCCTCGATCTGATGGAAAATACAATGTGCCCGCGCAGAAATTGCTTCATTCCGGAAAACCCGGCCGGGAGTCACCAGACGTATCGGCAGCTCATGTGTTTCCATATCCCGTACCTGTACGGAAGAAGTATGTGTATGCAATACGATATCCGGATGTTTCTCTATAAAGAAAGTATCCTGCATATCCCGTGCCGGATGTTCTTCCGGGAAGTTCAGTGCTGAAAAATTATGCCAGTCATCCTCGATTTCAGGACCTTCCGACACCGTAAAACCCAATTTATCAAAAATTGAAAGGATTTCATTCCGAACAATGGCCAAAGGATGACGAGTCCCCGTTTTCAGGACATCCCCGGGTAAAGTCAGGTCAACCCCGGATTTACCGGTATCCTGATCACAAAGTTGTTCTTTCAACTCATTGACCTTAGCCGTTGCTACCGTTTTCAGTTCATTCAGAGCCTTACCGATCTCTTTTTTCTGCTCAACAGGAACATTTTTAAAATCTTCGAATAACAAAGCGATCGTCCCTTTTTTACTCAAATGCTTGATTCTGAACTGTTCTATTTCTTCGGGAATCTGAGCCGAAAAAGCGGAAATCTCAGTAATTAACTGATTGATTTTTTCTAACATCTTCTCGTCTTTTAAGTACTCTATAATAAATAATTAATGATACATTTAAGTATTTAACAACCTTTGTTTCAGAAGATTGCAAAACAAAACTGTAACCTAAAGTCTAATAAACCCACAGGCTTAATTAGCAAAGGACAAAGTTAGAAAAATATATTTGAGTTTTCCATGGAAAAGCAAATTGCTCAAAAAAGATTTTTAATTATGTTTGCAGCGAAATTTCAAAAATAAAATATCTCTTATTTACCGGTGCCTCAAAATAACATACGATGAAAAAAACGATAACTATATTCTTTTTTATACTTATCTGTTCCCTCTTCCTCTATGCCCAGGAAAGTGAAACAAAAATTCCCAGCCTGCAAAATGAAAAATGGTGGGGCGCTTTCGTTGCAAAGGGATCGGTTATGCCCTGGAAAGATACTCCGACTCTGTTGGATTTACACAATCAGAACTTTAACAATCAAACCGTGCCTTTATTCCTTTCCGACAAAGGGAGATACATCTGGTGCGAAAAACCGTTTCAGTTTACCGTAAAAGACGGCGATATATACATAAAAACCGCTCCGCAAAATATCGAGATTGTAAACGGAGGCTCGACTTTGCGGGAAGCTTATCTGGCAGCTTCCCGTTCCCATTTCCCGCCTTCCGGGAAGCTTCCGGACACCCTTTTCTTTTCTATGCCGCAATACAATACCTGGATCGAACTTATGTACAATCAAAATCAGCAGGACATTCTCGACTATGCCGCAAATATCCTCCGGAACGATTTTCCGACCGGTGTACTGATGATCGACGATAACTGGCAAAAGTATTACGGAAATTTTGACTTCAAACCCGAAAAATTTCCTAATCCCCAGGCCATGGTCGCTCAACTGCACAAGCAAGGCTTTAAAGTGATGCTGTGGGTATGCCCGTTTGTCAGTCCGGATAGCCCTGAATTCCGGGAACTTGAAAGCAAAGGCTATCTGTTAAAAAAGAAAGGGTCGCACGAAACAGCCCTTATACATTGGTGGAACGGATTCAGTGCCTGCTATGACCTGACCCATCCCCAGGCTTTCGATCATTTTATCAAGCAATTGAAAACAGTTCAGGAAAAATACGGTATTGACGGTTTCAAATTAGATGCAGGAGATGTTGCTTATTTAAGCGGAACTTCTTTCGACAGCTATCAAAAAGACGCGCTCTGCGTGGACCATTCTCAAAAATGGGCTGAAGTCGGCTTACACTTTCCCTTCAACGAATACCGGGCATGCTGGAAAATGGGAAATCAGCCTTTGGTACAACGCCTGGGCGACAAAGACTATTCCTGGAATGCCTTGAAGCTGTTGATTCCGGATATGTTGACCGCCGGACTACTGGGATATTCCTTTACCTGTCCGGATATGATCGGCGGCGGACAAAATTCAGCTTTTCTCAATGTCGGGAAATTCGACGAGCTATTGATCGTACGCTCAACCCAGGTACATACCCTCATGCCTATGATGCAATTTTCTGTTGCTCCCTGGCGGATCCTCAACGAATCGAATCTTGCCATTTGCCGGAATATGGCCAAACTACATGTAAAAATGGGACCTTATCTGTTGAAATATGCCAGGCATTCGGCTCAAACCGGAGAACCGATAGTAAGGCATATGGAATATGAATTCCCGCATCAGGGGTTCAGTGATTGTAAAGATCAGTTTATGCTGGGAGAAAAATATCTGGTAGCACCCATGCTCACTCCTGATGCCGGGCGGACAGTAAGATTACCCAAAGGGAAATGGAAAGACGATTCCGGAAAAATAATCCATGGCGGTAAAACAATCGACATCACGGTTGCCCCCGACAGACTTCCTTATTTTGAAAAAATCAAATAAGGCCGGGCTATTTCCAGATTTTATTTTTCCAGCGCATCAAAACCGGATAAAGCAAACAACCGACAATAGCACCTAAAACATCTGCCAGGAGATCCAGTATATCTCCGCTTCGATTGAAAAAGTATTGTTGTAAAATCTCTATAACCCCGCCATATATTAAAGAAATAGTTACGGTGATTAAATATATCTTTCTTTGCGTCAGATTTGTCTGATATCCCAATTCACTACACAACAATACTGCCATTATAAAAAACATACCGAAGTGAACCACTTTGTCCAAATGAGGTATATCCCAATGGGGATTCGGAATGTCCTCCGACGGCATCGCACATAACACAAAAATGACCAATGCCCAAATAATATTGCGGAACAGCAACAACTGCTTTCTCTTTTTCTGTATCATTTCCAAATGCTTTATCCCATCTTAATTCAGTACTTTCACCTTGATTTTTACGTCTTTAAAAGGACGATTGTTCTCATCGGTCGGTAAAGCTGCAATTTTATCGATAACCTCCAACCCTTCGACCACCTCTCCGAAGACAGTATATTCCTTATCCAAATGGTGCATACCACCGGAATTCATATAAGCCTCTTTTTTATCTTCCGGCATATATATTTTATCCGTATTGGTATTCCAGTCGAACTCGATATTTTCCTTGATTTTTCCGGCAATCCGGCGGAATTCATCAACCTTCTTCAACGCTCGCAAAGAATCAAGTATGACTTTTTTCTCCGGAGTATAATATTTTCGGCGAATGGCATTTTTGATCGGTATATTTACAGACTTTTCAATCATTTCCAATTCTTTCTCCGTATATTTTCTCCCTTGTACGATATAAAATTGAGAAATATCGGATTCTTTGTAAAAATTTTCCCGGTTCGGTTGGCGGGGGGCTGCCAAAGCCCCTTTCTTGTGATAATGCACTTCTTTTATCTCGGCATCTATCGTCATCGGTTTACCGAAACCGATAGACTGTCCGGCTATAGCCCCACGGCTATCAGAAGATCCACCCTGAATGACAAAATCTTTTATCACCCGGTAAAACAAGGTTCCGTCATAATGCCCTTCCCTGGCCAAACGAATAAAATTATCCCGGTGTTTGGGCGTATCGTTGTATAACTTCACTTTCATATTCCCCAGGTTCGTTTCAATCAAAACCATTCTTTCTTTTTCCTGGGCAAAAAGCGAAAAAGAAAAAATCAAAAATAAGGCTGTAACTAATTTCTTCATCTTCCGGATCATGAATAGAATGAATAAACACTTATCACTTTATGAGTTTTCTCACCAGATATTTTACCGGAAAATAAGAGGCAACATATCCGATACATAAAACCGTAAATATAATCAAAACAATATCTCCGAAAATCAGTTTCACCGGATAAGCTTCCAGCAAATACCCTCCTTCTCTCAATTTTATCAATCCGTAATTCTCCTGTAACAAACAAATCGCGACACCCAGCACCACCCCGATAAAAGCACCTATACAGGTAATCAGATTTCCTTCCGTCTTAAATACAGAGACAATTCGGTTCAAAGGCATACCCAAAGCTTTATATACCACTAAATCTTCTTTCTTATCCAGTATCAGCATAGATATCGAGCCGACAATATTAAAAGAAGCGATCAGCAATATAAAAAGTAATATCAAAAATACGACCAACTTTTCGGAACGCATCATTGCATAGAAAGACCGGTTCAATTCATATTTATCTTCGACCCGGTAATGAGAACCGACAAGTTGCTGCAACTGCTCTTTCACTCGTCCGATGTATTTTTCGCCTTTCAATTTCAGCTCTACCTTAGATATCTCGTCATCCAGAAGAAATAATTTCCGGGCAAAATCAATATCAGTAATTACCAGTTTTCCATCGATTTCCTGTTGGGAAGAAAAAATACCCGCAGGGAAAAGATATTCGGTATTCAATGCCGAATTTAAAGAAGACGCCCGTTTATCCGGATAATAAAACATCATCGGTGTCAGGAAATTCAAGCCGAGTCCGACCTCGACAGCTACCCCGGCCCCGACAACCGCTTCATATACATCCCGGTCTTTCAGCCGGAATCCACCCTCCACAATACTGTTGGCAAAACCTGTCACCTCCGGAAAATCTTCAGTCACTCCTTTTACGACAACGGGACGTAAACGCTCTCCGTATTTTAACAAAGCATTTTCTTCAATCACCGGATTATAGTAAGCAATTTCCGGTATCGCATCCATACGGTCGTAAAAAGTAGAATCGAAATGCATGAATTTACCTTCTGCAGGAAATATGACGATATCCGGCGTCAGGCTATCCGTACTCTTCTGCAGAAATAAATCGATGCCGTTGAAAACCGAAAGAATAACGATCAATGCCGTCGTTCCTATAGCCACCCCTACCGTGCTGATAGCAGAAATAATATTGATGGCGTTTTGCTTTTTCCGGGAAAACAAATAACGCCGCGCTATAAAATAGGATAACCGCATTGTCTCTGATTTACGATTTCAAATTTACGATTTCAGATCAAAACGGCAAATCTGAAATCTACATCAGGAGTTTATTTTAACAAATTATCTATTTTCTCAATATAATCTAAGCTATCGTCCACAAAAAAACGCAATTCGGGAATAATCCGCATCTGCTTTCCGACCTTTTTCCCCAATACAAAACGAATCGATTTATTTTTCTCTTCCAGACTATTCATGGTTACTTCAATCCGGTCCGAAGGAAAAATACTCAAATAAATCTTGGCATAAGAAAGGTCCGGACTCACCCTTACCGTCGTTACAGAAACCATAGCGCCGGCTATAATTTCCTTACATTCATTCTGAAACATTCCACTTAACTCTCTTTGAATCAAGCGAGAAACTTTATTTTGTCTGATAGAATCCATTCTCCGATAAATTATTGAATAAATTTTTTTACAAATATACTATATTAAATTCATTATTTTATTACATTTGCATCCGCAAACAAAGCAATCGAGATGTAGCGCAGTTGGTAGCGCGCCACGTTCGGGACGTGGAGGCCGCTGGTTCGAGTCCAGTCATCTCGACAAAACAGAGGCAATTGACCGGTATAGGTTGATTGCCTCTTTTATTTATATTAAAATTTTGGGAAATTAGGACGGCCCGGTTGAACTGTTTTTTTAAATTTGTAGTATTAATACCGACCGGAAATATACAAGATCCCCATGTTACCTTTAAATCAAGAAATTGAGACAAAGGCTATTTTGAAACAAGTGAGCAATGCAAATAAACGATTAGCAGAATTAAAAGGGATTGCACAAACCATTCCTAATGAGAACATTTTAATTAATAGTTTAGTACTACAAGAAGCAAAAGACAGTTCTGCTGTTGAAAATATTGTTACAACTCACGATGAATTATATAAGGCAGAGGCAGATAGAACTTCTTTGGTAATTAGTAGTTCAACAAAAGAAGTTCTTCATTATTCCGAAGCATTAAAACATGGTTTTGCATTAGTACGTAACAAGAAATTACTTACCAATAATATTATTCGGGAAATTCAAGAATGTTTGGAACAAAATAAAGCAGGTTTTAGAAGTACTCCAGGTACAACTTTAAAAAGCCAACAAACCGGAGATATCGTCTATACTCCTCCACAAGATCGGCAGGAAATAGAAAATTATATGAAGAATTTGGAGGAGTTTATCAATGATGATTCCATCATCGATGTTGATTCCTTGATTAAATTAGCAATAATTCATCATCAATTTGAGAGTATACATCCTTTCTATGATGGTAATGGCCGGACCGGCCGTATTATAAATATACTGTATTTAGTAATAAAAGATTTATTGGATTTGCCAATATTATATTTAAGTAGATATATCATTTCCAATAAATCAGAATATTATAAATTATTACAAGAAGTCAGAGATCAGGATGCCTGGGAACCCTGGATTTTATTTATTTTAAAGGGAATCGAGATAACAGCGCAAGAAACAATAGGTTTAGTACAAAAAATTGGTTATCTGATGCAAACATATAAGGTAGGCATCAAGAAAAAGCTACCCAATATTTATAGACATGAGTTATTGAATAATTTATTTAGTCACCCTTATACAAAAATTGAATTTGTTCAGCAGGAATTAAATGTGAACAGGCAAACTGCATCAAAATATTTGCAAAAATTGGCAGAGCAAGATTTTATACAATCAGTAAAAATCGGCCGGAACAAGTATTACTTGAATCTTCCTTTAATAAAATTATTTATAGATGCCGGAAAACAGATCGGATTATCACAAGATAGTATTGAGTCTGTCAATCAATAAGGGGTAAAACATATAGTCGTAGCTAAAAGAGAGATTAATTTACAAACATATCACCGGCAATATGTCGAAGAATACATGAATCTTTAAACATATCACCGGTAATATGTCGAAAAATACACGAATCTTTAAACCCATTCATTGTATTGAGAATAGTTGATCGACAAAAATGTCAAAACTCCAGTCATCTCGACAAGACAGCAATTTTCGTTTGAAAATTGCTGTCTTTTTCTCACCAAATGTGAAGTTTTCGTAAATAATACAAAAGCTTTCAGCCAGATCCGGAAGAAACTCCTACTTTTACGTATTGAATGGAAGCGCCGCCTGAAAGAGGGAATAAGCCTGTCAATCCGGACAAGGGCAGGATCAGGTAATCCGTTAAATTTCGGGCCAGATGAATCATGAAAAAAATAATTCTGATTGCAGGAGGCTTTCTGTTTTTATACCTGACCGTATTTGCGGCCAGAATTGAAAAAGCATTGCTATACAAACAGCATACGTTGCAAGATACATACAAATACCAGGAAAAAGAGCGGAATTTTCAGTGGAAGAAAATTTCGGGGAAAATAGATACACTGATTATGCTGGAAGAAATGGCACCGGAATTCGGAGCGCTGAATAATTACAAAAACCGGAATGGAGTTGCTCCCTTAGCGGACAGCGTAAAGCAGGATGCCTATAAAGCGATTACCGACAAACATGGAGTACGAAGGGACCAAGCCATACCGTTTTACCGTTTTAATAATCTATCCGTGCCGGAATGTTACGGCCGTGACGGTGCGCTGGTATGGATTTTAAGGGATACGGCCGATTATCTGGTTATCGTAGCAGCCCCTTTCAGGGGAATCTGGCTGGTACCGGCAAAATATGTAGACCGTTTACCCGAAAGGTATTTCCGGAAATTACTGTTTGTCGACCGTACAAATCAAAATATAACCACATTAGAACAAAGTGACACGGCCTGGCTGGTCAGGAGTATGAACCCTGTAACGACAGGAGTGGAAAGACCGCCGCATCGTTTTGAAACACCGGCCGGAATATATGTCATACGTTCCAAGCAAACAGCTATGCTGTACCTGAAAGACGGGAAGAACGAACTCGATGGATTTGCCCCCTGGGCCAGTCGTTTTTCGGGAGGAGCATATACACATGGCGTACCGGTAAAATATCCGAATAAAAAAACCATTGAGTACAGTTGGTCGTTAGGAACAACCAAACGTTCGCATATGTGTGTGAGAAATGCGACCTCACACGCTAAATTTATTTATGATTGGGCACCTGTCGATGTGTCGTTAGTATATGTATTTGATTGAGAAAATGAGAAAAACGTGGCTTTTATTAATCCTTGTGTGTTGTTGTCATATTTCTATCGGAGAGGCAGTTCTGCCCAGAACAGAGGGGTCAAACTGCCGCCGCCTGTACCAAGAACTTGGTATCGGACAAACAATCGGATTTCCGGCTTTTTACAAAGCCTTGGAAAACTACCACAAATACCGTTCTGAAAAACAGGACAAACTGGTTGTGATAGACTTTACCAAGCCTTCTACGGAAAAAAGATTTTGCGTCATAGATATGCAACAGAAACAGGTCCTATTTGAAACTTATGTATCACACGGAAAAAATAGCGGAGGAAATTATGCGACATCCTTCTCTAACCAACCCGGTTCTTTTAAAAGCTCGCTGGGACTTTTCCGGACAGGGGAAACCTATTACGGAAAAAACGGATATTCTTTAGTTTTAGAAGGCTTGGAAAAGGGGATAAATGATAAGGCCAAAGAACGGGCCATTGTCATTCACGGAGCCTCTTATGCCGATCCGGCCCTCATCCCGGCCCAAGGGCGTTTAGGACGCAGTCTGGGTTGTCCGGCATTGCCGCCCGTCGTCAGCCAGAAAGTGATCGACACGATCAAAGAAGGCATGCTTTTATATATCTACGGAAACAACAAGGTCTGAAAATACCTGACCGCACGATATCCTTTTGCCGCTTTTCATTTCTTTTATTCGTATATTTGCTAATAAGTTCATTGACTCCTTCCTTATTTTCGCAGTCCTGTTTAAACAAAAAACAGGATATTTGAAAATATACAACGAATCAGGACCGGTTATTTAAATAAAAAAGAAATGATAGATATCAAAGTCCGGGTGCACGACCGTTTTTCCGTGGAATTTAAAATCGGCTATCTGGTCCAAAAAAACCTGAAAGCCAACGACTTTATGATGAACACCTGGATATTTATACCCAATAGTCTGGATATAAATTCGTTTACTTATGGTAAAACGGAATTCTATCGCCATGCCAAATCGAATATCCGGTATATTACACCGATATACACGTTAAGTGAACTCAGAAACGAAGAAGCCTTGCCTTTCAGATTCCTGGAAGTAGCTTTCCATGAATTATCAGCCGATCATTCACAGGAGAATCTGGCCGAAACAGAATACCAGATTAAAATGTTCTGCTCCATCGTTAAAAGTGCCCTGCGAAAAGAAGCGGACCAGATAATAAAATATACACCCGAACCTGACCGGGAAAAGGCGATAGACCTTTATATTGAACAAATAAACGATATTACAGGCAAATACCGCAAACTGAAAGACATTCTACAGGATTCCGGTTTATACGAAGAAGTAGTAACCCTTCATTCATTCGGAGACGAATTCTTATCCAATCTGATCGAATTCCAAACCTATCGCTTACTTGAACTGATAAAACAAAAAGACATCGAATGTTACAACCGGATAGAAGACAGATTAATGCTATTGATCCGGCACGAAAGAAAATACAAAAAACAACATCAATACCAGACCATAGAGAAAAACAGTCCGGACCATAACCGTGCCGTCTTTTTCCGGATGCGGCTATTGAAAAAATTCGTGGAGAGCCATCTGTTTTTAAATGCTTACAAGAAAAAAGACGGACAAATGGCAGAGCAGGTTTATTACAGTATTGCCGCAGGTATTTCGATGATATTCGCTACCGCTATCGCATTCTCATTCCAGCAAAAATACGGAAACTTTACGATGCCTTTGTTTGTCGCTCTGGTCATCAGTTATATGTTGAAAGACCGGATCAAAGAGCTGGCCCGTTTTTATTTTGTACATCGGTTAGCTAAAAAATATTTCGACAACAAAACGGTTATCAGTATAAAAGACACCCCGGTAGGATGGATAAAAGAAGGCGTCGACTATATCACAGAAGACCGGGTTCCGGATGAGGTCATGGCCATGCGTGACCGTTCGGATTTGCTGGAAGCAAATAACCGGCACACGGCTGAAAAAATAATTCTTTACCGTAAACTGGTCAGAATTAACGGACAGGTATTAGACGAAAACAACCAATACGACATATCGGGAATAAACGATATTCTGAGCTTCAACATATCCGGATTTATTTTAAAAATGGACAACCCTGAAGTGCCGTTAGCCGTACCGAAAAAAGACAAAGGATATGAAATCATACGAGGAGAACGGATCTATTATCTGAACTTTTTAATTCAGCTTCGGTATGAAGACAAAATCGATTACAAACGCTTCCGGTTAGTCATGTCGAGAAACGGAATCGAAGGCATTGAAAAATTTTAAATACGCCGGGAGAGACAAAAGCCCGAAAAGAGTCTGTTTTACAACAAATCTCATAATCGATAGTCGCCCACGCATCTATCGGTTAACTTCCTGAAACTGAAATATTAATAAATTTCGGATTCCACTTTCAATTTTCAATTAATTCCCGTAGATTTGCACCGATTTATAAACACAAATATTATCGATTTCAACACACAGAAATGAGAAAATGGAGTATTGACGATTCAGCGGAACTGTACAATATCAACGGTTGGGGGCTGAACTATTTTTCTATCAATGAAAAAGGGCATGTTGCAGTTACCCCGAAAAGTGACGGACCTTCTATCGATTTGAAAGAATTGATGGAAGAGTTACAGGTTCGTGACGTAGAAGCCCCGGTATTATTACGTTTTCCGGACATCTTGGACAATCGTATCGAAAAGATTTCCAATTGTTTTGAATTTGCAGCCCGTGAATACGGTTATACGGCAAAAAATTTCATTATCTATCCTATAAAAGTCAATCAAATGCGACCTGTGGTTGAGGAAATCGTCAGCCACGGCAATAAATTCAATATCGGACTCGAAGCCGGCTCGAAACCGGAACTCCATGCCGTGCTTTCCATTGACATCGACGATGATGCAATGATCATTTGCAACGGCTATAAAGATGAAAGCTACCTTGAGTTAGCCCTTCTGGCCCAAAAAATGGGAAAACGCATTTTTCTGGTGGTGGAAAAACTGATGGAACTGCGGACAATCGCCAAATTATCCAAAAAAATGAATATCCGTCCCAACATCGGTATCCGTATCAAATTAGCCAGTTCAGGCAGCGGAAAATGGGAAGAGTCAGGGGGGGATGTCAGCAAATTCGGTGTCAATTCGAGTGAACTTCTCGAAGCTCTGGATATTCTCGACAAACATAAAATGAGAGATTGCCTCCAACTGATACATTTCCATATCGGTAGCCAGGTAACCAACATACGCCGCATCAAAACAGCCTTGAAAGAAGCTTCCCAATTCTATGTACAGTTACAAAATATGGGATTCAATATCAGCTTTGTAGACATCGGCGGCGGACTCGGAGTAGACTATGACGGTACCCGTTCGGCAACCTCAGGAAACAGCATGAACTATTCCATACAGGAATATGTAAATGATGCCGTATCTTCCATTGTCGATGCCTGTGAGAAAAACGAGCTTCAGCAACCCAATATCATTACGGAATCCGGTCGTTCATTGACGGCACATCACTCGGTATTGATATTCGAAGCATTGGCCAGTACACATCTTCCGGTTTTCGATGAAAATGAAGAGATCTCCGAAGACGCTCATGAATTGGTCAAAGAATTGTACGACTTATGGGAAAATTTAAACCAACCCCGTTTGCTGGAGACCTGGCACGATGCCGTACAATGCCGGGAAGACGCTTTAGGCTTATTCAATCTCGGACTGATAGACCTTCATACCCGCGCACAGGTAGAACGGTTGTTCTGGTCGGTAGCACGGGAAGTATACAACATGGCCGAAGCCACGAAACATGCACCCGATGAATTAAAAAAGATTTCCAAGATGTTACCGGATAAATATTTCTGTAACTTCTCATTATTTCAATCTCTTCCGGATTCATGGGCCATCGATCAGATATTTCCGATCATACCGATCAGCCGGTTAAATGAACAACCGACGAAATCTGCAACAATTCAGGACATTACCTGTGATTCCGACGGAAAAATCGACAATTTTATCTCTACCCGCAATTTTTCATACCATTTGCCGGTACATGAACTGTCAGGGAAAGACCCCTACTACTTCGGTGTATTCCTGGTGGGTGCCTATCAGGAAATCCTGGGCGATTTGCACAACCTTTTCGGAGATACGAATGCCGTACACATCAAGGTAAAAGGAAACGAATACGTCATTGATAAAATCATCGAAGGGGAAACCGTTGCCGATGTCTTGGAATATGTACAATTTACGCCTAAAAAGATGGCCCGTACTGTCGAAGTATGGGTAACCAGTTCTGTTAAGAAAGGCATCATTTCAGCAGAAGAGGGCCGCGAATTCCTTTCCAACTATCGTTCAGGCCTATACGGTTACACTTATTTGGAACAATAACCTCATATCACACTACCGCTGTGATTTTTGCAGCGAGCGAATAAAAACAAAGTCGTTGATTTGAAAAGTACAAAGTTACTTCCAGATCAACGACTTGTTACTACAAGGATACCCGTTTTAACTTTCTATAGGAATATAAAGTTCTGTCTTTAGTTTCCCGGGCTCTGTCTTATCCGGATGATTCAGGTATTTTTCAAATCCGGGAGTCATTCCCAGGGTATACCCGCTTTCAGGCAACCATTTCCCATATATCGTATCATACACAACCCCCAAATCAGCATAAGGTCCCTGATAAGAGAAAACGGCATATTTACCACCTTCGATACATTTTACGCCGACTTCTCCTTTGGCTACAGCCGGTTTCCGGACAACCAGGCATACATCTGTTCTCAACTTATCCGCTTCCGTCACTTTGGGATCGTCATGATACACACAAAGATGCTCTATGCCGGCAGAAAACAATTTGTGCTCTTTTACAAAAGCCCATAAACGGGTCCAGGCACCGGCATAGTCGATATTCATATAAGCACCGGTCAACCGGAGATAGATCACACTTTTCGGCTCCATCTCTATGATCTTGGGAGCTTTTAATTTTAAATCGGGATTCAATAAAACAGGTCTCATAATCGTATAATTTTTATTGTTACGGTAATCATTCGGCGTAATGGCATAATATTGCCGGAAAACTTTCGATAAAGAGGATGGTGCATCGTAACCAACCCGCCAGGCAATTTCCTGAACCGGGAGTTCCGTATACCGCAACAAACGGGCAGCGGTCTCCAACCTCATCCGTACAATAAAGGCACCGATCGGCTCACCCAAAAAAGCTTTTAATATACGATGAAAATGGCAGGGGGAAAAATGAGACATTTCTGCCAAGAATCCCAAATCAATCGTTTCATCCAAATGATTGTTGATGTATTCAACGATTATATTGATTCGTCTTTGATATTCTTCTCTGGTAGATTGTTTAGGTTGCATACACTCTCTTTTTATTTCGAAACAAAAATACAGGATGTAACCTATCCTCTCTTTTCCGATCTTGCTATCTTAAAAAAACGATATGATATTTTTATCTCTGGAAATGATTTAAAAAAACAGAAAACAACCCGGGGTTCATAAAAAGCGGAAAGATAAAGCCGTAAACGGCTCCGTAAAAGTGGGCATTATGATTGATGTTGTCCCCACCCCGCTTAGCCATATACTGACAATAAATCAGATAAACCACCCCGAAAAGAATTCCCGGAACAGGTATTACCGCAAACAATAGTATCTTATCCCACGGATTCAGGAATATGGAGGTAAACAAAATGGCCGAAACAGCACCCGACGCCCCGATAGAACGATACCAGGAAGCATTGCGATAGCGTATCAAATCCGGAACGGATGCTATCACCATCGCACCGAAGTAAAGCAACAGATAATATCCCGTTCCCCAATCTGCGACCTCAAATACCTTCTCAATATAAGTACCGAATGACCAATACGTAAACATATTCACGAAGAGATGTGTTCCGTCGGCATGCACGAAGCCATGCGTAATAACACGGTACCATTCGTGAGCGTGGACAACCCGGTAAGGATTAAGCGCCAATTTCTCAAACAACTGCCGGTTATTGAAGCACAGGAAAGATACCACAACCGTAATGGCAATAATAGCATAAGTTACCATCGTTTCAAATTTTGTATTTCTACAAAGTTTATAAAAATTATCCTGGCAAAAAAATCTGCCGTAAACAAAAGTGCATTATTCCGCATTCATCCGGTCTAACGCATCTTTCAAACGCTTATGCGTTTCTGCATCTCCCCCATACAAAACGAAACGCACAATTCCCTTTTTATCGATGATTAAATCGACAGGAAATGCCGTAAGGTGATTGTCATCTAAAAACTGTTTTCCTTCCGTCAACTGCGTAAAATGAAAAGGTGTATTTTCTACAATCTCTTTTATTTCCCGGGAAGTATTGGGAGAAATAGCCCAAAACTGGTAATCGGGATAGTTTTTCATCAATTCATTTAAAGCCGGCATCTCCTTTTTACAAGGTTTGCAAGAGATTTTCCAGGTATTGATCAATGTCACCTTCCCTTTCAGATCTGAATTTTTCCAGACTTTTCCCGAAGGATCCGGCAAAGCAAAATCCGGAAATGGCTTCCCGACGAAAAAAGCAGAGAGCTGTTGTTCATACTGAGCTTTATACGTCCGTGCAGCTTGCTTAAATTGAGCCGTATCTATCACCGTGCGCCCCTGCGCATCCTTTTTCACCTCTATCTTTATGTTAGGCATCCGAAAAGTATCAGCAACAAACAAATCCGCAGGCATATCGACGGTTTGTCTTACTCCGTTCATCCCGGAAATCATTTCATCCGGTAAACGATTCCCGGTCACCCGGGTCACAAATACGAATCCACAAAATACCGGCAATAAAAAACATATCCCGCTTTTCATAAATCTGGTTATTACGGTTAAACAATATAAACTACCTTAAAGAAATTTTTCAAATCCTTCGGCATATTTGGTCAACGTAACATCTATCACCTGATAATCGGCTATCCCTTTATAATAAAAAGGATCCTCTTTTATGATTTCATTCACTTCTGCCTCACTAACCGCATTGCAAAGAATACAACCTCCGGTACGCGGGTTTCTCCTTCCTGAGAAAATAAATTTACGAAGAGCATAATATTTATCCAAATACGCCCTGTGCGCGTCCAGATTTTCCTCCACATCCCGAAGAGTTTTTTTATAATTGACTAACAATACAAACATCACACAATAATATAAACCACAGAATTAATTCATATACACAAACAAAAAAGGGCTTTATAAAGCCCTTTTTCATCATTTCTTCTCGTACAACTTCGCCCAGTTTTTATATTCCCGGTCTTTCCAGGCGTTACTGTGATATACATAACTGGCGATCAGCGGAATAACCGTCGTACCTTCTGCATATACCATCTGTTCGTAAGTTACGTCTACCTTACCCCAGGAACAAGCTTCTTTCAAAGTAGAAGAAGAACAGGCTCCGTCACGCACATCTGCTACCGTAATCTGTACGGCATATTTGTGCATCGGTACTTCGTGACCTAAAATTTCAGCACATACAACTGTATCCTGAGCAAAATTTTTCGGCGTACCGCCACCGATCATAAACAAACCGGTTGTCGGGGCATTCATTTTAATCATCGTCAATTCGATAAAATCTTTTACAGAATCGATCGACAAATGTTTATCCGGATGTTCCCATTGGTGTTTGCCGATACCGAAACCGGCACTGCAATCTGAAAATGCCGGACAGAAAATGGGCACTCCGCATTCGTAGCATGTCTGAATCAGGCTATCCTTTTTCTTGGAATGTTTGGTCAGCCATTTACCGATTTCCCATATAAACTCACGGGAAGAATACGGACGCGGCTCTAAATTATTAGCAATCTCATAGGTCGTATGATCGCAAACCTGCAATTCTTCTTCATCGATAAATGTATCGTAGATACGGTCGATATACAAATCTCTCAACTGCATGTCAGGAACATCCTGATGTCCCTTGTAGTGCTTAAAGCCCAAAGCTTCAAACAAATCCATATCGATGATGGAAGCTCCGGTAGCCACCACAACATCTATCATCTTGTTGCGGACCATATCCACATAAACCTGCATACATCCGGCTGCACTCGTACTACCGGCAATGGTAAGAATATTAGTACACTCTTTTTCCTTCACCATTTTCATCAGGATATCGGCAGCACGGGCCGTATCGCGGGAGGTGAATGACATATCGCGCATAGCGTCAATCAACTGGGTTGAGTCGTAAGACTTAATGTCGATGTGCTTAATCGTGTCTTTTAATAAATCTTTCTTTTCCATTTTTATATTTAAACAATGTAAGGTACAGATATGAGGACCTTACTGACTCAATCAGATTAATGTATAGCATCCGGCAACAACGTCACCCCTTCCGGATGAGACTGGATTTACAGATCATCGATTATTGAATTTCATACTCAAAATCTGATAAATCAATTTAGATGCCAGAAAATCCGGGGCTTTATTCGTTTCATTCGGACACAATTCCACAACATCCAGACCGATGATATTGTGACGTTCATTGATCAGTTTCAAAAAATTCATCACTTCCCGATAGGTCAAACCGTCCGGTTCAGGCGTACCGGTCGAAGGCATGTACGCCGGATCAAAAACATCCAGGTCTATCGTCACATAAACATTATCACTCAACTTTTCAGATACATCGTACATCCAGTTCGAAGACTCTTTAATTTCATGTGCATAAAAAATCCGGTCCGGATCGATGTTGTGTTTTTCTTCAATACAGGAACTGCGGATTCCCACCTGAGCCACAGACGCCATTTCTTTAGCGCGTGCCATAATACAGGCATGATTGTGATCGGACCCTTCGTATGAGTCACGCATATCCGAATGTGCATCCAGTTGTAACACCGAAAAATCTTCATAATGCTTGGCAAAAGCACGGATAGAACCGATACTGACAGAATGTTCCCCACCCAACAAAACCGGAAATTTCTTATCTTTCAGAAGGGTATCCACCTGCATTTCGACGGCATCCGACATGGCTTCCGGAGAAGAGGACTCGGTTACCGGGTCCAGAGTAGCTATTCCCTGCGTATAAACTTCCGAATCCGTTTCAATATCATACAATTCCATGTTAGCAGAAGCTTCCAAAATAGCGTCCGGCCCCTTATCAGCACCCTTCAGCCAGGTACTGGTACCGTCATAAGGAACAGGCAACACTACAATTTTAGCATCTTTGTAGCTTGTAAATTCATTATCCAATCCTCCGTAATTCTGTTTTTCCATATCCATTACTTTTATAAATAAAGTCCGACAATCGCTAACCATCAAAATCTCTACGACTTACAGACCAAATAACGATACAAAACTACGCTATTTAATTGAATTTAAAAACGACTGTGTAAAAAAATTCAGAATAGATACGCTATCCCCCGAAATATTTCGGTAAAAATACCGGTCGAATCTTAGAAATTCACTTGAAAACCGACACCCAAAACCTCCTTGAACTGGAGGCGTGGTCCCTTGGAACCGTCTTTTTGTACGATTTTCGTATCGTTATCATAAATCATATTTGTGGAAATATTGGCAGAGAACCATTTATTCACTTTCATATTTAACAACACATCCCAACGGACATCCACATTTTTTGTATCTTCCAGATAATTTGAGAAAAAATCAACCCGGGAATAAATTGTCATATTTTTCATGAATTCATAATTTACCTCTAGCTTCAAATTACCTCCCATCTCCGAGAACAAATGCTCTCCGGGCTTTACTCCATAAGCTCCTTGTTCAGAAAGCACATCGCTGGTAACAAACGTTCCTCTCCACGATATCGCCGATAAAGTTGCCGTAAAATAAACCTTTGGATTCCAGGTCAGACCAAGACCTCCCATCAAATAACCGGGTGCCATAAAGCGGGAAATCAATACTCTCGGGTCCGGCTTATAGTCATAACCTTTTGCAAACTGCGAATTAAAACTCACCATACTGCTGACATACAAACTTTTTGTCAGCCCATAACCATAGGTTGAAGAAATATAAATTTTATCATTCGTCTTTTTCGATCCGTCTGTTTCTGTCCGGTTCAACCCGTAAGCCAGCTCCAGACGATTTTGCCAAAGATGTTTTGCTTTTTTATAGTCTGCATTGTATGCAAACTGTACATTAAAACCGATAGCGTCCTCACCTCCCGCCGACCAATTGCTGAGACTGACCTGCGATAAAGTCAAAGCCGACATTCCGGAGAGGGACCAACTGGAATCTTTTTTGACAGTCTCTTCTCCCCGAAGAGACAAACACACCGTATTCAACACCAAACAAACGATTATTAATTTTCTCATAACTGATTTATTTATAAGATTTAGCTAAAAAACTGCCTATGCAGCTTAATCATTTATGAGACAAAATTAAGGTTTATTTGTTATTTTTTACAATAATATTTTTTAAATCTTCGATAGCCTCGTCTTTATCAATACGCAGAACGACACGGTCCAACATGATCCATTCTCCATGTACCATGGAAGAACGAATATTTTTACTGTTCATGGCATAAACGACAGCCGAGTAATCGTTATATACCGGTATCATATTACTGGCAGCTATATTCACCGTTATCAGGTCGGCACTTTTTCCGACTTCCAAAGAACCGGTTACATCCTCCAAACCCAATGCCCGGGCTCCGTTTATAGTTGCCATTCGTAAAGCCTGCGCAGCATTTACTGCTTCCGGGTCATAATGCATGGCTTTAGGAAGTAAAGCTGCAAAACGCATTTCTTCCACCATATCCAACGTATTGTTACTGGCCGTACCGTCGGTACCGATACCGACCGTTATACCTGCCTTCAAATAAGTATCCGTATCGGCAATTCCACTGGCCAGCTTCAAATTACTTTTCGGACAATGGCCGATAGAAGTTCCGCATTCTGCCATCAGTCGCACCTCACGGGCATTCAACCATACACAATGCGCAGCAATAACGTTCCGGTCGAGCAGGCCGATCGAATACAAGTATTCGGCAGGAGGCATTCCGGTACGGGCAGTAATATCTTCGACTTCTTTCCGGGTCTCCGCAACATGAATTTGCAGCAAAGTAGTATAACGATCGGCCAGACATTTAGCTTTCTGTAAAGTTTCTTTCGAACAGGTATAGGGAGCATGCACCGTAACAGAAGGATGAATAAGAGGATCTCCCTGCCATTCCCGAATCAGTTTCTCGGATATTGCCAGTCCCTCATCTACGGACTTAAAGCTGGAGGTCGGGAAATCGATAACCGACTCGTTCATAACACCCCGTATTCCAGCCTTTCTAGCCTCGTCCGCAATCACATCCTCAAAAAAATACATATCGTTAAAACAAGTCGTTCCCGACTTGATCATTTCCACAAAAGCCAAACGGGTAGCGATCCTTACATTTTCAGGCGTCACCAATCTGGCTTCCGCCGGAAAAATATGTTCCGTCAACCAGGTATGCAAAGGCAAATCGTCTGCGTATCCCCGCAACATCGTCATCGGCACATGTGTATGTGTATTCACAAATCCCGGCATTACCAACATGCCTCGAACATCCTTTATTTCTCCCGGAAAATTCTCTACATGACATTCTTCCATCGGGCCGATAGCCTCAATCTTTCCGTCTTTAATCCGGATATATCCGTCGGCAATAACATCCATGCCGGCATTCATCGTCAGTATCCGGGCATTACAGATTAATTTTTCCATTCAGTCTTTCTTTTGATACCTTAACAAAGATACATAAATTACAGACATTCCCCCGCCATTTCCCTACTTTTGGTTTAAATTTATAACTTTGCCCGCCAAACTAAAAGACCATGAAAAGACCGTATCTGAAGCCCCTTTACATTCTCATATTATTACCCTTATTGGGGTATGGTTGCAAAACCGCAAAAAAAGAATACCAACCTGCTTACGCCTTGAACATCGTATATTTTTTACCCAAAGACAAACTACCGATAGAAAACTACCGGCAACGGTTAAGCGATATCCTGCTTTATACACAGGATTTCTACCGCCAAGGGATGAAAAATAACGGTTTCGGAGATAAAACCTTCGGACTTCGAAAAGATTCCGACGGGAAAGTAAAGATATCCGTCATTCCGGCACAGCAAAATGCAGACTATTACCCATATGAAGGAGGTGGATGGAAAGCGGTCCGGGAAATCGACGCCTGGTTCGCAGAACACCCGGAAGAAAAAAGCAGCGAACATACTCTTGTTTTTATGCCGACCATCACGGAAGATACAAATCCGGGCGGGGTTCCTTTTTACGGACTGGGTAAAATTTGTTTTGCCTTGGATTATAAATATTTTGATTTAAAACACCTGGGAGATCCGCTGTTAGCCAAATGGTTGGGCGGCATGGCCCATGAACTCGGTCATGGCCTGAATTTACCCCACAACAGCGAAACAGTATCCACGCGGCAAAGTCACGGTACAGCCCTCATGGGGAACGGTAACTACACATTAAGTATAAAACCGACCTTCCTGACAAAAGCCAGTTGTGGGATTCTCAACAATTGTCAGGTATTTTCTTCCGTTAAGCAAGACTTTTATTCCCAACCGGATACGGCGGGCCCTGTCATCCGGAACTTACACATCGAATTCAAGGAACATACCATAGATATTCGTAGCGGATTCAATATACCGCTTCCGTTTAACGGCATCAATATTTATTACGACAATGCACCCTACGGGGAAGTAAACACGGACTACGATGCAGAATCATTCTTTGTAAAACCACAGCAACAAGACAGCCTCGCTTTCCGTATTCCGAAAAACGAACTTTTTAACTTTGCAGGAGCGGATTTTCAAATCAGAATTATTTTTCTTTGCACCAATGGCTCCACATATTACATCACAGTTCCTTTCAACAAAAACTCCCCGGCAGATTTTCATTTTATCAAAAAAACAGAACTAAATAAATCAAAATGGTCTGTAACGGCATCAGATATGCAACCCGACTCTCCAGTTTCAAATATTTTAGATGGAAATATCCAAACCTTTTGGCATTCATCCTGGTTTCCTTATAAAAAAGATTTTCCGCACAACCTGACCATTACGCTGGACAAAACACAAAAAATCCGGGGTCTAACCTTTACGCAACGAAATAATTTACACGGAGCGATAAAAGAAATCCTTATTCGTATCCGTACAAAAGGAAAATGGAAAAAGATCGGGTTATACACCCTCAAAGCCAAACACTTCCAGGAAATTGATTTTCCACAACCCGAAAACGTAGAAGCATTTTCGATAGATATTCTATCCAATCATACAGAAAATGATCCGAAAATTGCAACGTTGGCTGAAATCGGAGCATACTAAAACGCAACAACATGAGAAATACACAGCAACAGGACCTGCAACTGAAACAGGAACGACTTCAGAAAGCCATACGAAATGCAAAAGCAGACGGCTGTTTAGTAAGTACAAATATCAACCTGTACTACCTCTGCGGTTGTGTATATAACGGCTATTTTTATATGCCGGCAGAAGGAGAACCTCACTTTTTTGTCAAACGTCCGAACGATTTTTCCGGTAAAAATATCCACAATATCCGAAAACCCGAACAACTGCCGGACTTATTCAAAGCCGCCGGTATACCCCTGCCGGAACATCTCCTGCTGGAAGCCGATGAGTTAAGTTATACCGAATATATACGGCTTCAACACATCTTCAATCCCCGGATAACAAGTAATGCCACCCGTTTGCTCCGGGAATTGAGAACCATCAAAACACCATGGGAAATCGGACAAATGCGGATAACGGCAAAAGCCCATGCTTTGACATACAGTCAGATCCCCGAATGCTACCGACCGGGCATGACTGATTTGGAATTACAATACGAAATTGAATACCGGATGCGAAAAAACGGCTCGGTCGGTTTTTTCAGGGCATTCGGGAACAACATGGAAATCTTTATGGGGAGTCTTTTGGCCGGAGAAAATGCAGAAATGCCTTCTCCTTTCGACTTTGCGCTCGGAGGAGCAGGTATACATCCCTCTTCACCTCTGGGAGCCAACGGAACGCTTTTAACTCCGGGGACTTCTGTCATGATCGATATGTCCGGAAACTACACGGCTTATCAAACAGACATGACCCGGGTATATGCCATCGGGAAACTACCGGAAAAAGCTTATAAGGCCCATGAAACATCCCGGCAAATACAAGAGAAAATAATCGGTATGGCCCGCCCCGGAACCCCCTGTAGCCAAATATATAAAATAGCAGAAGAAATTGCTGTCCAAGCCGGTCTCTCGGCAAATTTTATGGGAACCCGGCAAAAAGCCAAATTCGTAGGCCACGGTGTCGGATTACAAATCAATGAACCGCCGGTATTGACTCCGCGATCTGTGGAAATACTGTCCCCCGGCATGACATTCGCATTGGAGCCTAAATTCGTCATTCCGGGAACCGGAGCCGTAGGAATCGAAAATACATTCTTGGTCACAGAAAACGGATTAGAAAAAATAACCCGGTTTCCGGAAGATATTGTAGAACTGACAAAATAAAATTAACCTTTTTTTTTATTTCCCGTTTATATCTGAAAAAAAGATATGAAACGGACATTTATAATTCTATGCATTTTTCTATCCATAGCATGGTACGGATATTCCAGTGATAGTCTAAAATTTACGGCTATTCCGGAAAAACTGGAATTATTCGTCAATCAAAAAACCGATCCCTATACAATTCACGTCGAATATACATTGAATATTCCTCAGGGATTTATCGGGGACAAACAACGTTTAATCTATATTCCCCGTTTTACAACGCCTGAACACGAATATTTGCTTCAACCCCTTGTAATCACCGGAGAAAAATTCCGGGAAAAAGACAGCCGGACTCAATTACCGGAAGAAGATCAGACAGCCCTCGCTAAAGCACGGAAAATTCAATATACAAGAAAGGCTATGCAGATCAAGATCAATGAAGATGTTCCTTTTCAACTCTGGATGCCGCAGGCCCGTTTGACCGCAACCAGTGTGTTACAAAGCCGGAAAAGCGAACAGACTTTCACTCAAATACTGGCTGAAGGAGTCGTTTATTTGCCTTTAGGCCCCGGTCCGGTAAAAGTCAAATATGTAAAAAAAGAAGTCTCCATAGAGAAAAATACCGATTTCCGTTTTTTATACCCGGCAAATGTATCTTATCTGCGTCCGGAGTTCTCGGACAATTCCTCTCAATTGAAAAAAATGAACAATTTCCTACAACAGATTTCAAACAATCCGGATTATAAAATAGAGCAAATCGTCATTACCAGCTATTGTTCTCCTGACGGTTCCTATGCTTACAACCAACGGTTAGCCAATAAAAGAGTACTCAATTTCATCCACGATTTGGGATTTCCGGACATGAAAATTGAATTCAAAACAGTTCCTTACGATTGGCAAGGCCTGGCAGCAGCAGTTGAAAAATCAAATCTTTCCGACAAAACGACCGTTCTTTCCATCATCCGGAGCAACCGTAACGATATACAACGGATTAGCGCACTCCGGCAATCCCACAATTACCACTATCTCCTTACTCACATATATCCCCGGCTACAACGTACTGTTTGTGACATACAGTATACAATCAAAGAAATGCAAACTGTACCTGTCCCGGAATAAACACATGAATCAACTGTAATTCAAAATATCCCTATCAGCATTTATGGTAACCACACAAATACCTGACGGACTCCCCAAGCCCCAACGTAAATGGGCGATGACAGCAATTGCCATCGGTATCTCTGTCGCCGTACTGGACGGTGCCATTGCCAATGTAGCTCTGCCGACCATCGCCCAGGACCTGAATGTGAACCCGGCCAGTTCGATATGGGTGGTCAATGCCTTTCAACTAGCGGTTACAATTTCCCTATTGGCTTTCTCTTCATTGGGCGACCTCTGGGGATATAAAAAAGTATACGTCGGCGGCCTGTTACTATTCAGCATCACTTCACTGATCTGCGCCCTGTCCGACTCTTTCTGGACACTCGTCCTTGCCCGTGGCCTGCAAGGATTCGGTGCTGCAGCCATCACCAGCGTAAATACGGCCTTATTGCGCATCATTTATCCGAGCCGGCTTCTTCCCCGGGGAATGGGTACCAACGCCCTCATCATCGCCGTTGCTGCCGCAGCCGGCCCGACCGTTGCAGCAGGAATCCTCTCGGTAGCACCCTGGCCCTGGCTATTTGCCATTAACGTCCCTATCGGATTGACGGCCTTTATTCTAAGTGCCAAGTTTTTACCCCACAATCCGGTAAAAGTTGAAGGACAACGTTTCGACGTTCCGAGTGCCATTCTCAACGCATTGACTTTCGGCCTCCTGATTTCATGCATTGACGGATTCGCTCACGATATCCGTCTGTATATCCTGATTCCCGGAATTCTAGTTATGCTCTCTTTCGGATACTTCTTCATCCGGAGACAATTGCATCATCCGTTTCCCCTGCTTCCGGTCGATCTCATGAAAAACCGGACATTCTCGCTTTCAGTCGTCACTTCCGTCGTTGCTTTCATCGCTCAAATGCTGGCTCTGGTATCCGTACCTTTCTTCTTTCAACGGATATTACACCTCAATGAAGTGGAAACCGGACTTTTACTGACCCCCTGGCCCATTGCCACTATGATTTCCGCTCCATTGGCAGGCCGGCTCATGAGTCGTATGAATGCAGGGCTATTGGGAGGCATCGGTCTCGCCATTTTCGGTGCAGCCCTCTTTCTGCTGGGAAACATCCCGGATCATCCCACCAACTTCGACATTATATGGCGGATGGTATTGGGAGGCATTGGTTTCGGAACTTTCTTAACACCCAACAACAGTACTATCATCGCCTCGGCTCCCCCTAACCGCAGTGGAGGAGCCAGCGGTATGCTGGGCATGGCCAGGCTCTTAGGACAAACCATAGGAGCAGCGGCAGCAGCCATTATGTTTGCCGTTTTCCCTACAAACGGAATGCGGATTTCTTTGACTTTCGGAGCCGGATTTGCTATTCTGTCCGCCATTATTAGCAGCCTCCGAAGAAAAAAGACCTAAAATTATTTTGAGTTTTCAAAGTTTTTCACTTGCTTTGCTTCCACATTTCAGAAAAAAAGCATGAAACAGATGTTAAATATATGGTGGTGGCGTAATTCATTTGTCAAAACAGGTGGATGGGCGTAGCTATTGTATTTAATTAAATAGTCTAAAGACCGCAGGTAATCCGCCTGCGGTTTTTTATTTATCCGAATTTTTACACAAAAACAATAGAAACATTAAAATCACAGAATTATGGACACAAAAAACAAAAGATTTATCTTAACAGAAAGCGAAATTCCTACAACATGGTATAATATCGTGGCAGATATGAAAAACAAACCACGCCCGATTTTACACCCCGGAACCAAACAACCGATGAAAGCCGAAGATCTTTACCCGATTTTCGCCAAAGCCGTATCCGATCAGGAGATGAACCAGACCGATGCCTTTATCGAAATACCGGAAGCTGTTCGCGAAGAGTACAAAAAATATCGGTGTACTCCCCTCGTTCGCGCTTATGGCCTGGAAAAAGCACTGGATACTCCGGCTCACATCTATTTCAAAAACGAAAGCGTTAGTCCCGTAGGCTCTCACAAACTGAACTCGGCATTGGCACAAGCCTACTACTGTAAACAAGAAGGTATTACGAATATTACGACAGAAACCGGAGCCGGTCAATGGGGGGCTGCCCTATCTTATGCAGCCAAAGCATTCGGCCTGGAACTGGCTGTATACATGGTAAAAATCAGCTACGAGCAAAAACCTTACCGCCGTTCCATCATGCAAACTTTCGGCGCACAGGTAATTGCCTCCCCGAGCATGTCCACCAAAGCAGGAAGACAGATACTGACCGAACATCCTTATCACCAGGGAAGTCTGGGAACAGCAATCTCGGAAGCCATCGAACTGGCGACACAAACCCCGAACTGTAAATACACCCTGGGAAGTGTACTCAACCATGTATCGCTCCACCAGACTGTCATCGGACTGGAAGCCGAAAAACAGATGGAAATGGCCGGCGAATACCCGGATATTGTCATCGGATGCTTCGGCGGAGGTTCTAATTTCTCCGGCATCTCTTTTCCCTTTATGCGGCACACCATTCTGGAAGGACGTCAAACCCGCTTTATCGCAGCAGAACCGGCTTCCTGTCCCAAACTCACCCGGGGTATACTCCAATACGATTTCGGGGATGAAGCCGGATATACCCCCCTGTTGCCGATGTTCACCCTCGGCCATGACTTTGCACCTGCCAACATTCATGCAGGCGGATTACGGTATCACGGAGCCGGAACCATCGTCAGCCAACTGAAAGAAGACGGATACATGGAAGCCGTAGACATTCCGCAATTGGAATCTTTCAAAGCAGGAACACTCTTTGCCCAGGCAGAAGGCATCATTCCCGCACCGGAATCCTGTCATGCCATTGCATCCACTATCCGTGAAGCTTTAAAAGCCAAAGAAGAAGGGGTAAGGAAAACGATACTTTTCAATCTCTCCGGCCACGGCCTGATCGACATGGCAGCGTACGACCAATACAATGCCGGCAATCTCGTCAACTACGAACTACCGGACTCTACCATTCATGAAAGTATCGACAAATTGGAAAAGTTAATCTGAAATTACAAAAATCAGAAAAGCAAAGGGGGCATAATAGAAACTGCCCCCTTTTTCATTCAACGCCCCGGGCTCCGCCCGAAGTAGATATCATTTACAGGAATCTATAAACTTACAAAATAAAGATAACATTTCATGAGAAGCAACCAACATCATTTCCGGATGCCATTGTATGCCCAATACGAAAGATTTTTCATCCGATTGCACAGCCTCGACGATACCGTCAGAAGCAACGGCAACTACCCGCAATCCTTTTCCCAACTCTTTAATAGATTGATGATGAAAACTGTTCACCCACAACTGATGTCCGAACAAACTACCGGGGATAGAATCTTCCGTCAGGGCAACAGCATGAAACCGATCGCCCCGGGGAGCAATCTGACTATGCAACATGACCGGAAACGGCACCTCGCTCATGTCCTGGTACAAAGTACCTCCCAAAGCGACATTCAACAATTGAGCCCCGCGGCAAATCGCTAATAAAGGCTTATCCGTCTTCAATATCTCCGACACAAGTAACAATTGCAGCTGATCAAGCCCGGTATTGACAGCTTCCAGTTTAGGGTGCGGCGTACATCCGTACAGAAGCGGATTAATATCCCCGCCACCCGAAAGAATAAACCCATGACACAAGCGGACATATTCCTGTATAGCCTCCAAACCGGATACCGGGGGTAAAAGCAGAGGAATTCCTCCGGACTTTTCAACCGCTTCGATATAGTCCTTATTGACATATACCTGTTCCATACCGATGAATTTACCTCCATCCACCGTCCGGAAATTCGTACTGATACCTATCAAAGGTTGCATACAATATATAAATAAAAACCTCTGAAATCAGGCTATCGGTCTGGTTTTGATAACCGTAATACCGTTCACCGTATAATCATTGATAATCTCCAGTAAAGCGGTCAAATGAGGAGCAACCATGTGGTCGTTCCAGGTCCCGACTGTTTTCCAGGTTTCGTGAAACATAAAATCCAACGGGTCTTCCTTGCTGATATGCAATTCATAATGTAAAGCCCCTTTCTCCGCCAGAGTCGGAGCAATCAAGTCTTCCAGTATCTTTTGCCACTTTTTTTCTACTCCCGGTAACGAGCGGTTATAGGCAAACAAAACCAACGAATCGGGCTCGATAACCGGATTCGGAGCCACAGAACGCTGCCAACGCTGAATAACCGGTTCTTCGGCGAACAGTTCATCGGCAGCAGCCAGTAAATGAACGATATGTTCACTCTGCATATGCTTCTTCCACAGAGTCTCATTGGCCCAAATTTCATGGAAAATAAAACGATCCGCATCTTCACGGTCTTCATAAAGATGATAACTCACCGATCCTTCTTCAGCCCGGGTCTTATCGATCAAAGATATCAAAGCTTGTCTCAGGACATCCCTTTTACCCGGTTTGGCTTTAAAAACAGCCACCAGAGTCAATTGTTCCGCAGTTTCTTTATTGAAATATTCCATCATAAAAAGATTAAATTTATAGCGAATGGGTATTATCTATACTTCTCACCGGGCATTTCGATCGTCCGGTTGAGAAATAGTAATACCGTACAATGGTCTCCTCCGCTTGTTTCGATCTGCTGTATGCCCTCAAACCAACTCTTTATCCCGGACTTGCTGAATCAAAAAAGAAGCCTTCAGCATTTCCAAAGTATCATCTGTACATTCCGTATATGAAAAGGAACTTTAAAACATAATCACCTGCCCTCCCGGTCATCAACTTTCTTATCGTTTTTTCATACACGGCTTGTCAGAAATTATCATTAATCGAGTTTCAACACAGCCAGGAAAGCTTTTTGGGGAACCTCGACATTACCGATCTGTTTCATCCGCTTCTTTCCTTTCTTCTGTTTTTCAAGTAATTTACGCTTACGGGAAATATCACCTCCGTAACATTTGGCCGTCACATCCTTCCGGACAGCCTTTATCGTTTCACGGGCAATGACTTTTGCACCGATAGCCGCCTGTACCGCAATATCGAACTGCTGGCGGGGAATCAATTCTTTCAGTTTTTCACAAATCCGCCGGCCGAAATCATAAGCATTGTCGAAATGGATCAAAGCCGAAAGGGCATCGACCGATTCCCCATTCAGCAAAATATCCAGTTTGACCAGATTTGCCTTCCGGTAGCCGATCTGATAATAATCGAAAGAAGCATATCCTTTCGTTATACTTTTCAACTTATCGTAAAAATCGAATACGATCTCTCCCAACGGCATTTCATATGTAATCTCGATCCGGTTTCCGGTATGATATTGCTGATTGAGCAAAATACCCCGTTTTCCAAGACAAAGGGTCATAATCGGGCCGATATACTCCGTAGGCGTAATGATCTGGGCCCGGATAAACGGCTCCTCAATAAAATCCAGGGCATTGGCTACCGGCATATCCGACGGATTGTGCATCTCATATACTTCTCCTTTAGTCGTATGAGCAATATACATTACGTTGGGAACCGTCGTAATGACATTCATATCGAATTCCCGGTCAAGACGCTCCTGTACAATTTCCATATGAAGCATACCCAAAAATCCGCAACGGAAACCGAAACCAAGAGCTGCCGACGATTCAGGCTCGAAAGTCAATGAAGCGTCATTCAACTGCAATTTCTCGATCGAAGCCCGTAAATCTTCATAATCTTCGGCATCTATCGGATAAATACCGGCGAAGACCATCGGCTTTACTTCCTCAAAACCGTCAATCGCCACATCACACGGTTCATTCACATGCGTAATCGTATCCCCGACTTTCACTTCCGAAGAAGTCTTGATACCGGAAATGATATAACCCACATCTCCAGTTTTTAACTCCTTGCGGGGCTCCGGCTTCAGACGAAGCACCCCGATTTCATCCGCTATATATTCTTTTCCGGTATTGACGAACTTTACCTTATCCCCGGTTTTCAAACTCCCGTTGACAATACGGCAATAGGTAATGATCCCCCGAAAAGAATTGAACTCCGAATCAAAGATCAGAGCTTGTAAAGGCTGGCTCGGAAAGCCCTCCGGATGCGGGACACGCTCCACAATTGCGTGCAAAATCTCTTCTACCCCCAATCCGGTCTTTCCGCTGGCTTCAATAATATCTTCCCGCTTGCATCCGATCAGTTCCACAATCTGATCCTTCACCTCCTCGGGCATGGCATTCGGCATATCCATTTTATTCAATATCGGAATAATCTCCAGGTTATTCTCTACCGCCAGATAGAGATTGGATATGGTCTGGGCCTGAATTCCCTGAGTAGCATCGACAATCAACAAGGCCCCTTCACAAGCAGCGATAGAACGGGAAACCTCATACGAGAAATCCACATGTCCCGGAGTATCAATCAGGTTCAATACATATTTTTGCCCCTTATACAGATAATCCATCTGTATGGCATGACTTTTAATCGTAATCCCTCTCTCTCTTTCCAGATCCATATCGTCCAGCACCTGCGCCTGCAAATCTTTTCCCGTCACAGTTCCCGTATACTCCAGCAAACGATCTGCCAGTGTACTCTTCCCATGATCGATATGTGCTATAATGCAAAAATTGCGGATATTTTCCATATATTCTATTTAAATTTTAAGCGACTCCTTTGTTCATGTGAATATCCCGGACAGCCATTTTCCATACTTATCCAGCTCTTTTTAACCGTAATCCTTTCTCCCTAAACGACAAAAGAATTTTCAGACCGTAAAGATAATGATTTTTATTTTACAGAAATATACCCCTAAAATCAACTTCCCTAACCGTTATCCGATATAGAAAATCATAAATTCAACCGAAAGCAGTTCCCCCGCACCCGTCAATAACATAATTTCCAATCTCCGGCAGTTTATCCGGCAAAAAAGTTATTTTTGTGTTTCGAAACAAGTCTATTGACTGATTCGGAAATTTTATAATCTTTTTAATCAAAAATTATAAAAGTCTTTAAACGGAAAACTAATTTAATAAAGTACATAGAAATCAATACATTATGATAAAATCCATGACCGGTTTCGGTAAAGCGACGGTTGAATACAATCAGAAGAAAGTCGTTATCGAAGTAAAAAGCCTGAATTCCAAACAATTGGATATCAACCTCCGGATGCCGAATCTTTATAGAGAAAAAGAAATGGACATCCGTAATCTTGCGAAAACTTACCTCGAACGGGGCAAAGTCGATGTGAGCATTTATTTCGATAATTCGGAAACCGACAAAACGGTTGCCCTCAATCGCCCGGTAATAGAACAATATTTCCGGCAAATGACAGAAATCGCTGGTACATTAGGCATAGATACCGATAACAACGAATTACTCCAAACCATTATGCGCTTTCCGGATACCTTAAAGCAACAAACTGAAGAGTTGAACGAGGAGGAATGGCTGGCTTTAAAAAGCGGCATCGAAAAAGCATTGAAAGCTCTCGATACTTTCCGGATTCAAGAAGGCGAAGTACTGATCCGGGATATTCTGCATCGTATCGATCTGATCAAAAGTTTTGCTGCCGAAGTGCCTCAATACGAAGGGCGCCGGATAGAGAGCGTACGTCAACGGCTTATGGAAAAAATGAAAGAATGGGAGGAAATCCGTAATGTCGATCAAAACCGCATGGAACAGGAAATCATTTATTACCTCGAGAAACTGGACATTACCGAAGAAAAAGTACGTTTGAATAACCATTGCAAATATTTTATCGAAACGGCAGAAAAAGAGGAAGCTCCCGGACGTAAGCTCGGATTTATTTCCCAGGAAATCGGAAGAGAAATCAATACGATGGGTTCAAAAGCCAACGATCACGACATACAGAAATTGGTTGTACGTATGAAAGACGAACTTGAAAAAATCAAAGAACAAAGCTTGAATATTTTATAAAAACACGGTTATTAATTTCAGATTTACGATCAGACATACAGAGCGGCCTGTTAAAGATTTTTGATTTACAATTTTTAATAGATATATAAAGTCGCTGAGTCATGGAATCACAAAAAGACGTTGAGCAAAAAATGAAAATGAATCAAGTTCGAACAGAATCGTAAATCAAAAATCAGAAATCGTAAGTCAAAAAATCGTAAGTCAAAATAAATGGGGGTCTATCTATGGGAAAAGTAATCATATTTTCAGCACCGAGCGGAGCCGGGAAAAGCACCATCGTCAAGTATTTATTGGATAAAAACCCGGAGCTGGAATTTTCAATATCGGCAACCAGCCGTCAACCGAGAGGCAAGGAACAACATGGAAAAGAATATTATTTCTTCACCCAGGACGATTTTAAAAAACGAATTGCTGCCCATGAATTCCTCGAATGGGAAGAAGTTTATCCCGGCTGTTTCTACGGTACCCTTCAACAGGAAGTCGAGCGTATCTGGGCAAAAGGGCACACAGTTCTCTTTGATGTCGATGTCAAAGGAGGTATCAATATCAAACAAAAATTCGGAAAAAATGCGCTCTCCATTTTTATACAGGCTCCTTCAATCGAATGCCTGCGCCAGCGGTTAATCGGACGGAATACCGACAGTCCTGAAAAAATTGAAGAACGGGTAAACAAAGCCGAATACGAAATGAGCTTTGCCGATCGGTTTGATACGATCATCGTTAATGACAATTTAGCGGAAGCACAAGCCGAAGCAGAAAAAAAAGTCAGAGATTTCCTGACAAACGCCTGAAACAAATCCGGCGTTTTAAATGCAGATTGTAGATTTTAAATTTCAGACGGGCTACACAAGCCGGACTGAAAAGGATTTTTAATTTACGATTTTTGACCAATCACACAAATCGGCGGACTGTAAATAACGAATCGAGCTGAACCAGAATCGTAAATCTAAAATCGTAAATCCAAAATCTATTTACAGTCCCTTCAATACCGGTAAACTGATGTGATACTTTACAGCCAATACACGCGCCATAATCACACCTATCGCAGCAACCAATTGGGTAAATGCCGGCGGGAAACCGATATGCATGCATACATAATAGACGAAACCGCCGAAAATACAGGCAATAGCATATATTTCTTTACGAAAGATCAAAGGTACTTCATTGATAAAGACATCCCGAATCACTCCTCCGGCAGCACCCGTCATTGTTCCCATAATGATGGCTACCCAAAAATCAAACCCGCAAGCCAGACTCTTCTCTATTCCGACGACAGCAAACAGCCCTAAGCCGATAGCATCGAAAATAAAAAACGTATTATTCAAACGAATAACGTATTTTCCAAATGCGATCACAAACAATACGGCTACTCCGGTAACGATCAGATAAGCCGGCTGGGTCATCCAAAAAGGAGTCACGCCGAGCAATATATCACGAATTGTTCCGCCGCCGATAGCTGTAGCCAAACCGACAACGTAGGCACCGAACCAATCGAACTGCTTGGCCGATGCCAGACGAATACCACTGATCGCAAAAGCGAATGTCCCGATATAATCGATAATTGTTATAAAATCCAACATATTATTTATGATTTGCCTTTTTTACTTTGTGATTCTATTGTCCTGCTTCTCTTTAAAATCAAAAATCATTCAATCTATGAAATCGGTAAAATCTACAGGCATAAAAAATCCTCTTTACACTTAAAATTTATACGTATCAATTTTTTTTTGCGGGCGCAAAAGTAATAATAAAATCATATATTTGACCGTTTATTCCAACATTGAATTTCATGACAGGACTTTTTTTCGGTTCATTCAACCCGATTCACAACGGGCACATCCAGATAGCAAAATATTTGCTGATAAATCATTTATGCGACGAAATCTGGTTCGTCATCAGTCCGCATAATCCATTGAAAAAAAATGATACCTTACTCACAGAAAACAAGCGTTTGGAAATTCTGGAAGCCGCTTTGACCGGAGAAAAAAATATGCAGGCATGTGACATCGAGTTCGGAATGCCCAAACCGTCCTATACAATTGACACATTAAACAAACTATCGGCAAATCATCCGGAGAAAACATTCGCCCTGATCATCGGAGCCGATAACTTACGTAATTTCCATTTGTGGAAAAAACACGAAGAAATCACCGCCCGGTGGCCGGTTTTTGTGTATCCACGTCCCGGTATTGACATTTCGGCCATTTCACACACACACATCACAAAAATAGATGCTCCTCTTTTCCCGCTGTCTTCCACCGAAATCCGGGAAAAGATCGAAAAAGGCGAAGACATAACCGATTTCGTTCCGGCACATGCAATAAAATCAATTTTAGAATATTACCGCCAATTTTTATGAAAATCATATTATCGATTCTGCTTTCTTTTTTATTTTATTCTCTTCCCGCACAAGAAAGCAAAGACGAAAATCAATGGCTGCAACGGAATATTCCGGGGAAAAGCAAAGGCCAGCCGGTTACTTCTTCCTGGCATACGGGAACAGCCGGAATCATCAAAAGCGATGGGGCAGAATTGAGTCTTTTCAATACCTCCCGCATCGGAATGACAAAATCGACGGAACTCTTGCTGCATATAGGCGAAGAGTGGATTATGCCCAACCTGGGAATCAAACATCGCTGGCTACACGGCAATCGCATTTCTTTCAGCAGCGAACATACGTTATACTGCCCCTGGCCGGGATTAAAAATTCTTCAATCGACAGGTTTTAAAGACCTCATTGCCGATTCTGTAAAATTGGATCCCGGTATAGCCATGCGTCACGAATTGATTCTCTCCTGGCTCATAAATCCGCAGGTATTGGGATGCCCTAATCCTGCACCGGAAAAGATTCTCAGCTTCCGTTTGGGAACTGAATTTTATTTAAGCAGCGGAAAAAATACAGTTCCCCCGTTCGATTACTTTCACTCACTTTATCATACGCAAATCCTGAACAAAAAAGTATTGTATTACGGAGGCCTGCAATTCGACTCGTATTTTTCCAACCGTTTCCATTATAGTTTAAACGCTCTCTTATACAGTATCGACCTGTCTTCGGACTATGCTCTGGAAGGCAATGTCAGACTCACTTACTACATCAGTCCCCGGGTCGGAATTTCAGCCGCCTGTAAAGCAGCCTATATCCGGATATCCGAATGGATCGGACAGACAACACAACCGGATGGTACCTTTGTAAATTCATACGATAAAGCCCCCCGTATCAGTATCCTTCCTTTTATCGACTTAACTTTACTCATCAATCCCGACCGGGGCCAAATCCGGCATGGATTATTCAAAAACCGAAAAAGACACCGCTGATATACTGTAACCGAATGTAATTATTTTTGATTTATGATCTTAGATTTACGATTCTGCCGCAACTTGATTCCTTATCTGCAATAAGCTGATTTGTGCAATCATAAATCCTCCTCAAGCCGGCTTATATACCCAATTTAAAATTTTTTCAAAACGATCCCGTTCCTCCGGATCATAGTCATAAATCATCAAATCCGCGAAATCTGGGGTACATAAAAATTATTAATCAAAAAATTCAATCGTTTTCAGATTGAAAAAAGGTTTTTGTATAAATATGCCGACAAGTGTATGAATATGCACACCCATAAACACATAAAACACTGATCATAAATAATATAACAATATTACCAAACGATCAGAAACGGAAATTAATGCTGAAAACAATTTATACATTTGCCATCGTCAAATTATAAGTTGTATGTTATGGCTTTCGTTACAAAAGAGAAACTATTTTCTAAAGATTTTTTTATTACTTATTCCTGGTTGATAGGAGGATGTTTTATTTTCGCCCTGGGAGCGGTTCTATTTGCCGAACCCAATCGGTTCGCCCCGGGAGGTACTTATGGGTTGTCTATCGTATTACACCATCTATTAGGATGGCGTACCGAGTTAACGGCTTTGTGCATGGATATTCCATTACTGCTGATCGGCATTTATTTCCTAGGACCCAAATTCGGCATTAAAACGGTTATATGCACTTTTGCTATTCCGCTCTTTATGGGTCTTATCCACGAAATATACGGGTACAGAGCTTTACTGGGAGAAAACCAGGAACTACTCTCTGCTATTTTCGGAGGAATCGTATATGGAATCGGGATCGGGATGATTTTCAAATCCCGGGCAACTTCCGGTGGATCGGATATCATCGCTATGATTCTGAACAAATACACTCACATTTCCTTAGGGCAATTAGTCATATTAGTGGATTGTACCATCACATTGACTACCGTCCTCGCATTCGGAGAATGGACACTACCGATGTATTCCTGGATCGTTGTCTTTATCGAAGGAAAGGTTATCGACGTCGTACTGGAAGGAGGATCTGTCTACAAGACCATGATGATTGTAACCAAACAAGTCGATATGGTAAAACAAGTCATCATAAACGATATCAACCGGGGAGCCACTTTATTGCCTGCCGTCGGAATGTACCAGGGCGAAGAGCGGAATGTTATCTATACGGTTTTAACCCGTCGCGAAATGATGATACTGAGACACCGCATACAGGAAATCGATCCGGATGCCTTTATTAACGTAATCGATTCTAAAGAAATCCTGGGCCATGGATTCAAACCTTTGAAAGAGGAAAATTAATTCTCCCGCAATCTTTTTTTGAGTATCTCCTGACAGGATGCTTTAGTGGTATACGGCTGCAATTACAGCAAGTGGAAACGGTAATATACTACAATAACCGGGAAGCGCTTCCCGGTTATTGTAGTGTATTACCCTTCCGGAAAAAGCAGATGATACCGAAGGGGCTTTATTATTCTGGCAATTAATGCTGTTCCGCAAAATATTTATAGAACAGAGGAATTGTCTTGATACCGTTAAAAAATTGCTCCAACGGATAATTTTCATTCGGAGAATGAATGGCATCCGATTCCAAACCGAATCCCATCAATACAGATTTGATTCCTAAAATCCGTTCAAAAGCGGCAATAATGGGAATACTGCCTCCGGAACGGAAAGGTACCGGATTTTTTCCGTACACTTCTGCATACGCCTTCTCTGCTGCCTTATAAGCCGGTAAATCAATCGGACAAACATAAGCTGGTCCTCCATGCAAAGAAGTTACTTCTACCTTCACATAATCCGGTGCTATCGATTCAAAATACTCCTTAAACAATACCGCAATCTTCTCGTGATCCTGATTCGGTACCAAACGACAGCTTATTTTAGCGAATGCTTTAGAAGGCAATACGGTTTTTGAACCTTCGCCGGTATATCCTCCCCAAATTCCGCAAACATCGAATGTAGGACGAATTCCTGTTCTTTCATTGGTCGTATATCCCTCTTCGCCGAATACGTCGTCCACACCAAGTGCTTTTTTATAAGCCTCCGGATTGAAAGGCGCTTCTGCCATTTTTGCTCTTTCGGCAGCACTCACAACCAACACATCATCATAAAATCCGGGAATTGTAATATGACCTTTATCATCCACCATCCGGGCAATCATTTTAGCCAGAACATTGATCGGATTAGCCACAGCCCCACCGAACAATCCCGAATGCAAATCCCGGCAAGGTCCTGTCATTTCCACCTGCCAATAGGCCAATCCCCGCAAACCCGTTGTAATGGAAGGTATATCCGCAGCAATCATACTCGTATCCGAAACCAGAATAACATCTGCCTTCAACATATCTTTATGCTCCTGACAAAATTTAGGCAGGCTGGGCGAACCGATCTCTTCTTCTCCCTCTATCATAAATTTCACATTACAAGGCAAATTTCCGGTTTGCACCATATATTCAAAAGCCTTGGCATGCATAAAACTCTGCCCTTTATCATCATCCGCTCCCCGGGCCCATATTTTACCATCTTTTACAACCGGCTCAAACGGCTTCGTATTCCATAAATCAAGCGGATCAACAGGCATCACATCCATATGTCCGTATACCAACACCGTCGGTAAAGCCGGATTTACAATTTTCTCTCCGTAAGCTACCGGATTACCTTCCGTTTCAAAAACTTCAGCTTTGTCTGCGCCGGCTTTTAACAATATATCACACCACTTCTCGGCACATTTATACATATCCGGTTTGTGTTCGGCTTCCGAAGATATCGAAGGAATTCGTATCAATTCAAATAATTCTTCCAAAAAACGTTCTTTGTTCTTCTCAATGTATCCTTGTAATTCTTTCATAAATTATGAGTTTAAATAGTTATTTGGGGTAAAGATAAAAAAAATCGTCCAGTTATCGGTAATTTAAAGAACAAAGCAAAAAACCAATCTTTTTCTGATTTACAATTTCTGATTTTTGATTTACGATTCCGTTTCAACCTGATTCGTTTTCATTTTTTGCTCAACATCTTTTTTGTGATTTAATGACTCTGCAATTTTATAATATCAATCAAAAACCCCTCTGAAAACCGGTCTGCAACTCCAATCAAAAACCGTAAATCATAAATTTTTATCAGACCGACCTCTGTGCCACACTTAAAATTAAAATCTAAAATTTTCCTCCCGGCTTTATAGATTAAATCTTTCGGTATTTCCGATTAATTATATACTTTTGCAGTAGTGTAATCAAGAACAAAATTTATATGTCAGATCTTTCCGAAGTCAAGATTTTTACCGGAGAAAACAGCAGATATATTGCTGACAACATCGCTAAATCTCTCGATTTAGAATTAGGTAAAAAAACCTTATTGCATTTCAGCGACGGGGAATTTGCAACCGCTTACGACGAAACCGTGAGAGGGGACCATGTATTTATCATACAGTCCACATTTCCGCCCAGTGATAACCTTATGGAGTTGCTTATGATGATTGATGCCGCTAAACGGGCATCCGCCTACAAAGTCATAGCCGTAATTCCGTATTTCGGTTTTGCCCGTCAAGACCGCAAAGATCGGCCCCGTGTAGCCATCGGAGCAAAATTGGTTGCCAATATGCTCCATGCAGCAGGTGTTGACCGGATCATGACAATGGATTTACACGCCGACCAAATTCAGGGATTTTTTGACATTCCGGTAGATCATCTGTATGGCTCAACCGTACTGGCTCCTTATATCCAATCCTTAAAACTGGATAATCTGGCGATTGCTTCTCCGGACATCGGCGGTTCAAAACGGGCTAATTCATGGGCAAAATTCTTCAATTCAGGATTGGTTATCTGTCATAAAACACGGGAGAAACCGAATGAAGTGGCTGAAATGAAAGTGATCGGTAATGTCGAAGATAAAAATGTCGTTATCGTCGACGATATGATCGATACAGCCGGAACGATCTGTAAAGCAGCCGATATGCTGAAGAAAATGGGTGCAAAAACAGTAAGAGCTGTTGCAACACATGCCGTTCTTTCAGGTGAAGCCTATGAAAGGATCGAAAAATCGGCCTTAGAAGAAGTGATTTTCACCGATTCCATCCCATTGAAAAAACAAAGTTCCAAGATCAAAATCATCTCTGTAGCCGATATGTTTGCGGAAACCATCCGGAACGTTTTAGAACACAGATCCATCAGTGATCATTTTATTCTTTGATGAATAAAGTAACTTCACCATATTTCATGTCGTTAATCTAAACGACAGTGATTAAAAGAGGCCGTCAAAAGCCTCTTTTATTTTCATCTTAAATTTAATACACCATGTCTTCTGAAGAAATCAAACAACTTAAAACCTTTCAGGTCAATGAAATTACAGAATATCACATTTACAACCGTCTGTCACGGATACAAAAAAATGCACACAACCGGCAGATTCTTTCTGAACTAGCCGAAGAAGAGATGAAGCATTACCGCTTGCTCGAAAAATACACCGGCTGTACACCGGCTCCCGATCGTTGGAAAATCCGGCGTTGTGTCTGGGTTGCCCGTTTATTCGGCCTGACATTCGGAATCAAACTGATGGAAAAGGGGGAAGTCATCGCCCAACATGTATACAAAAACTGGGACAACGTTGATCTGCAGACGATGGCAACGGAAGAAGAAAAACACGAGATCAAGCTCATCGGTCTGATCGACGAGGAAGGGTTGAATTATATGAGTTCTGTGGTATTGGGGTTGAACGACGCCTTAGTCGAATTTACAGGAGCCCTGGCCGGTTACACATTTGCGCTGCAATCTCCCAGACTGGTTGCTCTTACAGGCGGAATCACCGGAATCGCTGCTGCACTCTCAATGGCAGCCTCGGAATACCTGTCTACCCGGGCAGAAAAAGACGGAAAAAATGCAATAAAAGCATCCATTTACACCGGAATTGCGTATATAATCACTGTTATTGTATTGATAGCACCGTTCGTATTTATGCCGAACGTATACGGAGCTTTGGGTGTTTGCCTCTCCGGAGCCTTGCTCATTATCGCTGTCTTCAACTATTATTATGCTGTTGTACGTAGCGAAAGCTTTAAACGGCGTTTCTCCGAAATGGCTATCATCAGTCTCGGCATTGCTGCGATCAGTTTCGGTATCGGTTATGCCTTACGAATATTTACCGGAATAGAATTATAAATCCGACAACGTATTTTTGGCATTCATTTTGCTGAATATTTAAATCTCGGACATAGACAAATTATAATTTAAATAAAATTTTATGCAAAAGCGTATTCTTTACTTTTTATTGACAGGATTGTTGGGGCTGGCTTCGTGTACGAAAGTCAATGATCTGAGTGACGATGCTGAAATTATTTCTTTTGCTATTACAAATATTTCTCCGGGTATAGAACTGGACCGGGAAAATATAATTATCAATGACAATGTGGTTTTAATTCCGCTGGAATTCGGAAGAAAAAATTTTCCCTTGACGATTTCTACAGATATCCGTCTTTCCAAAACGACGGATGACGCCATCAGTGCAAATGATCAAAAATTAAATCTCAAGGAATTTACTTTTGAGAATATATATGACTCACACAATTTTTACCTGATCTCCGAAAGCGGAAAACCACATCCGGCAGAGATCAAATTGGTAGATAAACTGAATGCCGAGATAGAATTAGAGTCCATAAATCTGACGGAAGAAGAAGCTTCGGTTTCCAAATGGCGGAACAACATCCGCATCATCTTGAAAAAGAACCTGAGCTGGCCCCTCATCATCACCCCTGTTTTCACTAAAACAGAAGATGCTGAATATGTGGATTATAATGACGGAGACTCTTTCACGTTTACCTCACCTTCGGATACTGAAAAACACATCACATTAAAAGCAGCAAACGGAGATGAAAGAACCTGGAACATCCAACTCGTTTCTTCCATTGAAAATTCCGATTTCGAATTGTGGATCAACGAAGGAAGCAAAAGTGTAAATATCGATCCTACTCCGGGAGAAGGCCTAGGCTGGGCAACAGCTAACAACAGTTTTGTACAAGGTACCAAACCGGTTTTGTACAATGGCGGAAAAGCAGCAGAAATGACAACCGGGTTGCAGAACCTGAACAGCTTGGGTATCGGAGAACTGATTACGGCAGGAACTATCTTTACCGGGAAATTCAAAATGAAAATTTCAGCCCTGAACAATCCGCCGGCTATGACTCATTTCGGAATTCCCTTCACGTTAAAACCGATATCCATCAGTGTCGACGCCAAATATATAGCAGGTAGTCAATTACAACAATCTGTAAAAGAAAGCGGGAAATATAAACTTCACAACCTGACCGGAACAGATTCCGGACGAATCTGGGTAAAAATTCTACATTGGGGTGGAAAAGGCGCACTGGAATACCACGAAAAACCGGTTCCGGATCTGACAATACTCGGGGAAGGGGAACTCATATTCGACGGAAAAAACCAAACGCTAAAAAACTGGCACACATACACGATTCCCATCGAATACAACAGCGCCTACAACCATATCGAACCGACACACATCGCTATCGTCATGACATCCAGCCGGAAAGGAGATATTTTTATCGGTGCTGTCGGAAGTAAGCTGACTGCTGACAATGTCGTCATAAACTATTAAATATTCTACAACTGATAATACACAAAAGGTTTTATAATCTTTATACAAAAAGAAACCCGAAACGTAAAATCAACTAAGCCGACAGACTTAAAAAGCACATTATGAAAATAGCATCCTATATCGTTATACTATTCTTATTGATCGGTTTATCAGTACAGGCTCAACAAGATACGATCCCTTCAACTCAAAATGTAGAATATCGTTTTGCTTTGGGAGTACAATTGGGAACGGATATCGGAGGGGCGATACCTTTTCCGTTCAGCAACGTCCCAAGCCCTTTTAATCCCTATCCTCAACTCTATCCCTCCCTGGGAGCAAAACTGAGCTTTCCGATTACAAATAGGTGGGGTATCGGCGCAGAAGTTTCCTATAAAAAAGTATCTATCGATGCCGATGCCCGAATCGAAAACCAACGGTTCAACGACGAAAAAAACGACGTCATCGCCCGGTTTACAGGATCTGCCGAAATGGGAATGAATTTCACCATGCTGGAAATTCCGGTATATGCCAAGTATACGTTCAGGAATCAAAAAGACCGGTTGATATTCGGTGCCTATTTCGCTTATATCTTACAAGGGAAATTCGATATCAAGGTAAACAAAGGCTTTATGATGACCGATGAAGGTATTTACAACGGAGCCATAGATGACGAACCTCTGAATATCAACTTCAACGATATTCTGGATAACTGGGATGCAGGCATTATCCTGGGATACGAACGAAAATTATTTTCCCGCATCGAAATCGGACTGCGTTTCAGTTGCGGTATGAAAGATATTTTTAAACCGGATAACCAGTATTTCGATTATAAAATGCTCCACATGCGGGGAACGTTAGCTTTAAGTTACAACCTATTCGACATCAAACCACCGAAACTAAACCCTTTCCGTCATAAAAACGACTGAAAATAAAAATTGAAAAAAGAACACTTTGTTTTTCACAAAATGGCATTCTTTTTGCTTTTTTATATATTATAATCAAAAAATGGCGCCATTTTTTACACCTCAATAATAATAAATCAACACCGATTTATTTTGTCTAACAACTAATTAAAAACGAAAATGAAAAAAGGATTACTTTATTTATTCATGCTTGCCTTAAGCTGTGCAGCATTCACCTCTTGTAGTGACGATGACGACGATGTATCTCCGTTGGTAAACACCTGGAACACAGCAACCGGAGATGAGAACGACCCGATAATCAATGTTCGTTTGGAAAACGCCACCGACTCTGTTATGTTCATCGAAAATCACATTTCCAACAAAGACTTTGGAAATGTCATCAATGAATTAATGGGGGCTTATGTAAAAGAATACCTGTTCAATGTCACGTTCAAAGCCGACGGTGAACTGGTTGCTTCCATCAAAGGGGAGGACGGTCAACCCACCCAATCTCCTGCCGGAGCAGTTTCTTACAAAATCAAAGGGGACAAAGTTTACCTGATACCGCACTTAGACGTGATGTTTCCGGACGGATTGCCTTCACTGACATCCAGAGCCTCAGAGAATCCGGCCATCGACCTGGACAAAATTCTGAAAGAAGGCCTTCCTCTTAACTACAAAATTACAAACAACAAATTGGAAGCCTACGTGACCCGGGATATGATGCAGCCTTTTATGGGCCTGATTAACGAAATTGTTCAGGGTATGGACGCAAACGGCGATTTCATGATTATGATGATGAAAATGGCTATGGCCGATATGGTGGTTATCGTCAATGAAAGTACCAAATTCGAAATGGGATTGAATTTCAATTTAGCTCCTTCTACACAGAAATAAAAATTTGCGGACATATTAAAACGTGCAGGCGGTAAATCTGTCTGCACGTTTTTTATGTCTGTTTTTTTATTTCCTTCTCTCCGTTTCAGCTTTTGGTTTTTCCTTTATATCTTTGTGCCTCAAAATGAAATCATAAATAAATATCACATAGCGTTATGGAATATAATTTCAAGGAAGTCGAGAAAAAATGGCAAAGCTACTGGAAAGAACACAAAACCTATCAGGTAGACACAGATCCTGCCAAACCGAAATACTACGTATTGGACATGTTTCCTTATCCTTCGGGAGCAGGCTTGCATGTAGGACATCCGCTCGGTTATATCGCTTCCGACATATACTCCCGTTACAAACGCCTCAAAGGTTTTAACGTACTTCATCCCATGGGATACGATGCCTATGGCTTGCCGGCAGAACAATATGCCATTCAAACCGGCCAACATCCCGCTATCACAACGGATAAAAATATAGCCCGTTACCGGGAACAACTGGATAAAATCGGTTTTTCATTCGATTGGAACCGGGAAATCCGCACCTGCGATCCCCACTATTACAAGTGGACACAATGGGCTTTTATCCAGATGTTCAATAGTTTTTATTGCAACGACGAACAAAAGGCAATGCCTATTGCAGAATTAGTGAAAGCTTTTGAAAATACAGGAACTGAAGGATTAAATGTAGCTTGTGGGGAAAACCTTCAATTTACGGCAGAAGAATGGAAAACTAAAACTGAAAAGGAACAACAGGAGATTCTGTTGAATTATCGTTTGGCTTACCTGGCTGAAACCATGGTCAACTGGTGCCCCCAACTGGGTACCGTACTGGCAAACGACGAAGTGAAAGAAGGCCTGTCCGTGCGGGGCGGCTATCCGGTCGTACAGAAAAAAATGCGTCAATGGTCGCTACGCGTTTCTGCCTACGCACAGCGCCTGCTCGACGGATTGGACCGGATCAACTGGTCGGATTCCCTCAAAGACATCCAACGCAACTGGATCGGACGCTCACAAGGTGCCGATATCATTTTCGATGTGAAAAACAACGACTTGAAATTACAGGTATTCACCACCCGCCCCGATACGATTTTCGGTGTCAGCTTTATGGTACTGGCTCCGGAAAGTGATTACGTAAAGCAACTGACCACTCCGGCCCAGCAGCAAGCCGTGAATGAATACCTCGACTACGTAGCAAAACGTACCGAACGGGAACGTCAAAGTGAAGTCAAAAAAGTAACCGGAGTATTCACGGGTTCATATGCCGTCAATCCTTTTACACAACAGGCCATACCCGTATGGATCAGTGAATACGTGCTTGCCGGTTACGGAACAGGAGCTATTATGGCTGTTCCGGCCCACGATAGCCGGGACTATGCCTTTGCCCGTAAATTCAATCTGCCTATCGTACCGGTCATTGACAACGGCCAGCCGATCGACCTTTCTGAAAGTTCCTACGATGCCAAGGAAGGAAAAATGATCAACAGCGGTGTAATCAATGGCATGGAGGTCAAAGAAGCGATTAAATACATCGCCGAAGACGTAGAAAAGCGGGGGATCGGCAAAAGCAAAATCAATTACCGTTTGCGGGACGCTATTTTCAGCCGCCAACGCTATTGGGGAGAACCGTTTCCGGTTTATTACAAAGACGATATGCCTTATATGCTGGATGAATCGAAATTACCGCTTGAGCTACCGGAAATCGACAAATACCTACCGACGGAAACCGGAGAACCGCCATTGGGACGGGCCCAAAATTGGCAAACAGAAGAAGGTTATCCGCTGGAATTAAATACCATGCCCGGATTTGCAGGTTCTTCAGCTTACTACTTACGCTACATGGATCCGCACAACGACAAGGCATTGGTAAGCAAAGAAGCCAACGAATATTGGAAAAATGTCGATTTATATCTGGGAGGAGCCGAACATGCCACCGGCCACCTGATCTATTCCCGTTTCTGGAATCACTTTCTGTATGATCTGGGGTATGTATGCGAATCCGAACCGTTCAAGAAGCTGATCAATCAAGGGATGATACAAGGACGCTCCAACTTCGTTTACCGGATACAAGGCACCAATAAATTCGTTTCCTACGGGTTAAAAGACCAATACGAAACAACGGAAATCCATGTCAACGTCAATATCGTACACAATGACGTTCTCGACCAGGAAGCCTTCCGCAATTGGATGCCGGAATACGCCAACGCGGAATTTATCCTGGAAGACGGAAAATACATCTGCGGCTGGGCGGTGGAAAAAATGTCCAAATCCATGTACAACGTCGTTAATCCGGACGATATCATTGAGGAATTCGGAGCCGATACCCTTCGTCTTTACGAAATGTTCCTCGGACCGCTGGAAGCCCATAAACCGTGGGATACACAAGGTATAGACGGTGTTTTCAAATTCCTGAAAAAATTCTGGAGATTATACGTCAACGACGACAAACTGATCATTACAGATGAAGAACCGACCAAAGAAGAACTGAAGACATTGCATAAGACCATCAAGAAAATCGAATCCGATATCGAGAATTTTTCATTCAACACTTCGATTCCGGCTTTTATGATCTGTACCAACGAACTGACAGGCTTAAAATGCAGCAAACGGGCCATACTCGAACCTTTGGTTATCACCATCGCTCCTTTTGCTCCCCATATCGCCGAAGAATTATGGCATAAACTGGGACATGCCGATAGTGTTACGACGGCAGTATTCCCCGAATGGAACGAAAAATTCCTGGTAGAAGACAGTTTCGAATACCCGGTATCGTTCAACGGAAAAGTCCGTTTTAAACTGGCCTTGTCTCTGGCAGCAGATCATGCGGAAATCGAAGCCGCCGTAAAAGCTGCTCCGGAAACCGCCAAATACCTGGACGGAAAAGAAATCCGGAAAATGATTATCGTCCCCAAAAAGATCGTAAACATCGTTGTCTGATCCATCCGAATAAGGCTGTCCGATCAAGTCGGTTTCGACTCTTTCGGACAGCCCATCTATCAATACCCAGGTGGAATATTTACAGCCTTTCGAATATGTCATTTATTCCACCATACCCGGGTATCGAAATTATCCGGCCCCTGTAAAGCGATAGCGGCCTCGTAATTTGCCATATTGGGAGTAAAATCGTCCGACGCATAATGACGGCGGTAGGGAATATGGGTTACGTCCGCATTCGGACCCGGCTTCAGATCGGGAACGCCCAAACGTCTCCAGTCCGACCAGGCTTCGATTCCGTCCTGCATAAAATTAGCCAGCCAGCGCTGCATAGCGATTTTAGCAATTTTCTGTTCCTCCGTACCGGCAAATTCCACCTCCTGCTGCGCACAATAAGCATCCAGATCATACTCCAATTCATGCTGACTGAATGAAGCTTCTATACCGGCTTTATAAAGCGATTCTGCATCCGCACCAATCCATCCCCTTACAGCAGCTTCTGCGCACAATAGCAGAGCGTGGGAAGGCGAGATAATTGTAATCGCCGCATCCTGTTTATAATATTTCGGATGAAAATTGCAATAACTTCCGGTCTGCCAGGAAGGCAGGTCGTCCTTCCGCAACCCGTAAGGCAATCCGATATACTCCCCGTTCTCATTCGGAACTGTATAAGCCTTTAAACGCGGATCGTGATAAGCTTTCAACTGATCGATAATTGTAGCTGAAGGAACAAAATCCCATCGCCCGTCTAAAATCATATTCTCCCACAAAGGATTGGCATTCGCATTTTCAGGCAGATAGGCATATTTGAACAAATCTGTATTTGCAGTAATTCCACCGTCGGCATAAGCCTTGGCAAAACGGGTTTTCCCGATGGCCGGAGCGACCTTCGATAATTTAATCGCCATCATCATACGCAAAGTTGCATTCAATCTTTTCCATTTATTCATATCCCCCTTGTAAAATATATCAAATGTCCCGTCCAGCCCCGCAGAAACATCGAATTGGGTAAAAGCTTCGTTCAGCTCTTTGTCAAGATCGGTATAAATAAATTCCTGGGTATCGTATTTAGGAGTATACAAACCTTCCAAAGCTTTATTGGCTTCCGAATAAGGAATCATTCCCAAAGCATCCGTCAGATGCATATAGGCATAGGCCCGCAATGTACGGGCTACAGCAATCTGGTTTTCAATCTTACCGAACGCCTGTACCCAGGTTGCTCCTTTCGTTTTTTCATCCGAACAAAGCTGGATAATATCGTCCAGATTACGGATCATCCGGCGGTAATAACCACTCGTATTGAATTCCGTCATAGCATAATTCGAATACTGGATATTCAACCGCTCGGCAATATACTGAGGATACAACTGATTCCAGGGATCGTAATTACCCACCCAGGCAAAATTAGGAACATAAAGCGCAGTATACATAAAGAGATAACGGGTATCCGGAGTCGATACCTTATTGGGATCCACATTTACACTTCCAAAATCGTCGCAACGCGAAAGCAATATCATTCCGGCGATAATCAGTATCAATAATTTTATCGTTTTCATAATCCTGTTGTTTTAATTAAAATGTCATATCTATGGTAAAACCGAAACTCCGGGTACTTGCAACCTGTCCCTGCTCTATATAGCTGTTATAAGCATTACCGACCTCCGAAACATCTACATTGGGCATACCCGAATAAATCAACCAGGGATTCTGGGCTACAAATGACAAACTGGCTGATTTGATTCCTCCGCCCAAACGTTTGAGCAAACTCACCGGTACGGTATACGTCAGCGAAATTTCACGCAATTTCAGATAACTGGCATCATATACATAGTCTTCCCAGATACTCCCTTTTTTATCAAAATAATAATTGGCGGCAACATGAGTAGACACAGGTGAGTATGTCCCATCCGGATTTTTGACGACACCTTCCACTTTTATCCCTCCGTTCTGTTCCAACGGCATACGGATGTCCACTCCCCGGTCGTTTTTACCGACGGTTGTTTCCAATAAACCGGCCATTTCGCCGAACATATTACTGACGGAAGCCACATTTCCACCGATCTGATAATCGAAAGACGCCCCGAAAGCCAGATTTTTATACCGGAGCGAAGTCGAAAATCCTCCCGTAGCATCCGGCTGTACGTTACCCAGTTTTTCTTTCGCATTATTGACCGTATTCAAGGTATAGTCTCCGTAAGGATGGCCTTCATTCGACCGTTTACGCAAAATCTTATTACCCTGCCCGTCCTTTTCCCAGACAGATCCCTGAATCACACCGATCGGTTGACCAACCTCCGCTACCAGATACAAACGGGTACTATAACTCAGCCAGGCCCAATTGTATGTTTTCAAATTTCCATCCAATTCGATCAATGTATTTACATTCCGGGCGATATTGAAATTCAAATCCCAAATCCAATCCTTTGTTTTAACCACCGAACCGCCGATAGCCAGCTCAACTCCCCGGTTCCGGATTTTACCGGCATTTATCGTACGTGAAGAATACCCGGAAGCAGGAGTCAAACCGATATTAATGATCTGATTTTTAGCATCCCGGTTATAAAAATTAAAATCTCCCCAAATCCGGTCTTTAAACAAGCGGAATTCGGTACCGATTTCATAAGCCGTAGAAATCGTGGGTTTGATATTCGGGTCCTTCATCCGGTCGTCATGCCTCATCGCCGTCAATTGTCCGTATTTCGTCGTCGTATACACTTCCGAAATATTATAGGCACTCGTCGATTTACCCACCTGTGCAACGGAGGCACGCAATTTCCAGAAACTCAGCCATTCGGACTTAAGCCAATTGCTGGCAATAACAGAAGCAGACACACCCCCGTACAAATAACTGTTTTTATCTTTGGGCAAGGTCGAACTCCAATCGTTTCGCAAGGAAAGATCCAAATAATAGGTATTGTCCCAACCGGCCGTTACCGTCCCATACACACTTCTCTCCTTCATGCGGGTTTTACTGTTCTCTCCTCCCGGAAGTCCGGAAGAAGCACTGACATTGAAAAATTTATCGATAATCAGTCCGTCCCGGGTAAAAGCACCCACCGATTCATACCGGTAATTCCGGTTTTCAAGGAAAAAAGCCGCATCCAAAGCCAACTTATTAGCGAAAAACTGATCGGACCAAGTTACACGTCCCTGTATCTGCATATCAATCAAACTATTCTGACTGGTTGAGTAACGCGATGTTTCTCCCAGCAGATTCATCGGGATAGCCGTATAACTGTTATAATTACGTAAATTACCGTTTACCCGTATACCGGCTTTCAGGTTACTAAGGATTTCATAGGAAGCATCCGCACTGAAGACATTCCACTGATAGACACTCTGCCAGTTTTCCTCGTAAAAAATAGCGAAAGGATTGTTATGATAAGTAGGCTTTAAATTTGTCGGAGAATTGATGTTCCAGGAACGGAACGTACCGTCCGGACGTTTGTAATCTTTCAAGTCCCGGACATCTACATTCCGGTGAAACCACTGGGTAAAGGTATAAAAAGCATTTCCCGTATTTCCGTATCCTTCCTGAGCATTATTGTGATTCCGCCGGTATGAATATTTATAATCCAAAGCAATATTCAACCGTTCGGAAGCTTTAAAATTCGTCTTGATGGACAGGAAACGGCGGGCCGCATCACTATTGGGCATAATCCCTTTCCGGGATATATTCGTAAAAGAAACACGCGACATGTAATTTTTCCCCGAATGAGCTACCGATACATTGGTTGTATTTATCATCCCGGTTTGGAACAATTCTTCCAGGTTATCTTTCGGAGGCGGACTGAACCGGGCCAACTGCCCGAATTTTGGATGAGTAGGATCCCAGGCATACCAGGGAGCATACATACGTCCGTCCATCCTGGGGCCCCAGCTTACGTCAGAAGCGTAATCATAATAAGGAGCTCCGTCCATGACACTCAAATAAGCCGGATGTTTCGACGGATTATACTTAAAAGTATACATCTCTGCCGTAGCTCCCAAATTTCCACCTCCGTATTCATTCTGATAATCTCCATGCAGGTATACTTTTTCAAAAGCAAGTGTATGACTAAGATTTATAGCCATACGTTGCCCTTTCAACCCCTTCGTTTTAATAATAATCGCCCCGTCACCTCCACGGGAACCATACAAAGCGGTCGCAGCAGGTCCTTTCAGCACATTTACCGACTCCACATCATCCATGTTGATCGAATTCGCACTGGTAATCACCCCATCCACCACATAAATGGGCTCACTCCCTCCGGCATTCAATGAACTGGTTCCCCTTAAAACAATTTTTCCGGCATCGAAAGTAGCTCCCGAACTTCCCCAAAAACGTACCCCGGCTACTTTTCCGACTAAAGCATTATTCAAGTCCATCTGACGGGTTTGCATCAACTCTTCCGATTTCAGGTTCTGCACCGAATATCCCAAAGCCTTCTGCTGACGGGTCATCCCCTGAGCCGTCACCACCACTTCTTCCATTTTCAAGGAAACCGCTTTCATTTGCACGTCAATCACGTTTTTATCTCCGACAGGAACTTCCACCGTTTCCATCCCCACGAACGAAAATTCCAACACATCTTGCCGGTTCACAGGTAAAGTATATTTCCCGTCGATATCCGTTGCCACCCCGACCGAACTACCCTTTATTCTAACACTTACTCCGGGTAAAGGCGCATTATCCGCAACATCCGTTACCCTTCCGTTTATTGTAACGGTCTGGGCAAAAATCGTTTGCATTCCTATAAATGACAGGAATACGAAAAGTCCGATTCGTTTTTTCATAAATACTCAATTTTAGGTTAAACATTAAACGCCTTTATGGACTACAGCCAAAAAAAACGTTCGTTTTTTAATGTCAACTAAACTTGAAAATTCTGAAAACACAAAACATTGATTACCAATAATGTATCCTACGAAACAAAAACAGAAGAAAGTTAAGATTTTTTTAACAATCAAAAGGAAGGTATTTTTTCAGGTAAAAATCCTGAATATCAATATATTTAGCCCAAATATAGATCGTACACACAATTCTTTAAGAGACGGGAAATTTAAATAATATTTACATATTATCCAACAAATCAGCTCTCAAAAATTAAATAATTCTTAAAAAATAACGATTCAAAAGCCAAAGACTGACTTTATTTATTTCAGAAATTACCGGTCTTTTTTAGAAGTAGGAACAATAAAAATTACGCTTACCGTACCGATCAGCCCTAAAACAAGAAGCAGGATACGAAAATGCCAATTTTCCAGAACAACAAAAGCGGAAATAGAAATCATCGTCCACATACAGCCGATTGAAATCAGCTTTGAGGTCCAACTTACTCCCTGTTTCGATTCATAACGCCGGATATAATCCCCCAGCCACTTGGAACGGTGTAAAAAATCGTGCATTCGTTTAGAACTTTTGTAAAAAAGCCAGGAACTCAACAATAGAAAAGGGGTTGTCGGCAGTCCCGGGACAAATATCCCAATGATACCCAAACACACGGAAAGAATCCCGATACTGATATATAAAACTTTTCGCATCTTTTATAAAACCGGAGGTAATAAAGCCTCCTTTAATTTGTTCTGAACAGTTCTTTTATTACGATCTGATAGTCGTCCCGGCGACCGGCTTTGCGTATTCGTTTAAGCCATTTACGGTCGGTTTCAGGTAAAAAATAGTCCCATACCGATTTCATCTTTTGTAAAAGCAATCTTTCATCGTTAAAATAACTTTCATAAGCAGAAAAAAGGGCCTCATGAAAATCAAAAAAACGCTTTTTACGTAATTTTTCCGAAAAAGTTTCATTTCCTTGAAAATCGGCTGCCAATAAAGGCGAAGACAATAATCCACGTCCTACAAAAACACCCCTGAGCAGGGGGTATTGGGCCACGATATTCTGAATCTGCTCAACCGATATCAAATCTCCATTATAAAAAAGAGGACGGGTACATTGCCGGTAGAATGAAGCGAATCCTTCCTCGTCCACCGTACCCTTATATTGTTGTTTTCCTGTTCGTGCATGAACCGTTATCCAGCAAAGGCGAAGATTATTAATTACAGATAACAAATCCATACATTCGCCTGCCGATTCCCACCCCAAACGCATTTTTAATGAAAAATCCAGATCGGGAAATTCATCTATAGTCTGTAAGACCGTTTTCACCCGTTCCGGATAAGGTAAGATTCCGGCTCCTTTTTTCTGATGGGCTATCAACGGAAAAGGACAACCGAAATTAATATCCGCCTGCCGATATCCCATTTCCCGGATTTTTCCGGCCAATATACGGAATTCTTCAGGAGAGCCCGGTAATATCTGAGGGATAAGACGGGCAACCGTATTGTTTTTCGGATCTAAATCACGCATATCCCGGTTACGGAAAGCATTCCCTTTTTCCAACCGTATAAAAGGGGTATAATAAGCGTCTACACCACCGAAAAAGCAGGCGAAAGTATTTCTATATATCCAGTCCGTATACCCCTGTATCGGCGCAAAATGTATCTCAAAACGGTTTTCCATGCCGCAAAAATAGGTTTAAATTTCGATTTATGGCTGCATATATTCCTAAAACCCTTTTCCGGCTCCCAATTTTAAAAACAAATTGTAACTTAGCAGCATAAACCATTATCGTTCACGTCCTATGAAAACTTTATTATTCTTTTTATCTTTTATTCTCTTATGTCCGGTATTGAAAGCGCAGAATGACGACCGCGGGTATTTGGTTAAAGTCGGAGATATGGCGCCGGACATCGATATTCATTACCTCGACGGCAGTGTAAAAAAACTGTCTGATTTCCGGGGCAAAATCGTCATGCTGCAATTTACAGCCAGTTGGTGCGGAGTATGCCGGAAAGAAATGCCTTTCATTGAAAAAGACATCTGGCAAAAACATAAAAACAATCCGAAATTTGCCCTCATCGGCATCGATCTGAAAGAAAATGCAGAAAAAACAAAGAAATTCGCCCAGGACCTAAAAATTACTTATCCCCTGACATTAGATTCAGAAGGTAAATCTTTCTATGCTTTCGCAGCCAGAAATGCCGGTGTCACCCGCAATATAATCATCGACAAAACCGGAAAAATCGTCTACCTCACCCGGCTTTACGATCCGGCAGAATTCAAAGAAATGACCGAAGTGATCGACCGGTTATTGCAGTAATATATGTTTTTGATTGTTGATTTACGATTCTGGTTCAACCTGATACGCGGCTACGATTCAGTTCCGAATTCACCAATCGTAAATCATAAATTAAAAATCCTTTTACCCCGATTCCAAATCTTTCCCAGATCATTCCGCCCCCCTTACTCAAAATCACAAATGAGTAAATCAGCGAAATCGGCGGGTAAAAAGATCGTAAATCAAAAATCCCCTGAAACCAATCGTTTGATTTCAGGGGATCAACATCATTCTTTCACGGCCCGTTGTAAGGTTGTGTCTATTCTTCCGAAAACGGGATAAAGACCGTCATTATCCAACACATCCCGGGCAATATAAGCCTCCAGATTGGTCCGGATAATCTCGTAAGATTCACGCATCCCTTTATTATCCCGCTTCAATCCGTTCTTTGCAGCATAATCGGCCATATCTCCGACAAGATCAAACTTTTTAAGATAAGCCAATATTTCCTTGTAATCTTTCATATCCTTCAAATCCGCACGGTGACGATCCATAAAATCAAAGGTGTAATCATACAACAACATCGTACGCCGTAAATCAATCAGGTATTTCGAAACTCCATTCGTATCGACGGGAACAAATACATCAGGCATAATTCCACCGCCACCGTATACGGTTCTTCCTCCAAGTGTCTGGTACTTGAGTTTTTCATCGAAATGAATACTGTCCTTTTCTTCCAGTTCACCGTGTCTGATCCGATTGCTAAGATCACCGTAATACTCATTCTTTCCTTTATCGTAAGGCCGTTGTATTGAACGCCCGGAAGGGATATAATAACGGGCTACCGTCAACCGCAATGCCGATCCGTCAGGAAGAATCCGCTGCTCCTGTACCAACCCTTTACCGAACGAACGACGTCCCACAATTGTACCCCGGTCGTTATCCTGAATAGCCCCGGCAAAAATCTCACTGGCCGAAGCACTGTTTTCATCAATCATAATTACCAAAGGTAATTGCTGATAACCGCCCTTACCGTTTGAATAATAATCAGACCGGGGAGAAGCTTTTCCCTGGGTGTACAAAATCAAACTCTGGGCAGGCAGAAATTCATTGATCATTTTGATGGCTATGGGCAATATACCGCCGACATTACTCCGTAAATCGACAATTAATTTTTTCATACCCTGATTTTCCAGGCTTTTCAAAGCAGCCATAAATTCATCATAGGTATTCATCCCGAATGTATTTACCTTCACATAACCGGTAGTATCGTTCACCATATAAGCGACATCGACACTTTTTACCGGAATACTTCCCCGCGTAATGGTTTTCTCAATCGGCTGGCCCGCTCCGCGACGTACTAATGTTACATTCACATCCGTACCCAGCTCGCCCCGTAACATTCCCATAATCCGGCTGTCATTCATTTTAACTCCGGCAACAACCGTATCGTTCACTTTCACAATCCGGTCTCCGTCCTGTACACCGGCTTCCTCAGAAGGGCCTCCGGGCACAACTTTGATAACTGTCACCGTATCACGGAATTTATAAAACTGTACGCCGATGCCTCCGAAATTCCCTTGCATATCTTCATTCACCCGTTCCATTTCCCGGGCAGGAATATAAACCGTATGAGGGTCCAGATCCTTGATAATACCTCCGATTGCTTCCTCTTCTATTTTCCGGATATCGACACTATCCACATAAGAATGATCGACCATATTCAGCACCATATCCAACTTACTGCCCTGAACCGGCAAAAACAATTCCTGCTTATTATGGAAATCCTTCCGGATAAAAAGAGAGTTGATAAACATCCCCGCAACAACAGCCAGTGCAATAATCACCGGTGTCAAAATCATTTTCAGATTATTTTTATACATTGTTCCAATCCTTAGTTATTCATTTCCTTTTATTACTCACATTCCTCTATTTCTACAAAATCAACCTGTATACCGGCCTTTTTCAAAAGTTCCAGACCATCTGCACAATGATACACTTCCGAGTAAACCACCCTACGGATTCCGGCCTGTATGATCAGCTTTGCACATTCGATACAAGGAGAAGCCGTTACGTACAAGGTAGCTCCCTCGCTACTGTTACTCGATTTCGCAACCTTGGTAATGGCATTGGCTTCGGCATGCAGTACATAAGGTTTTGTGCGGTTGGTATCATCCTCACAAATATTTTCGAAACCGGAAGGAGTACCGTTATATCCGTCGGAGATAATCGATTTATCCTTTACAATAAGTGCGCCAACCTGACGGCGTTTGCAATAGGAGTTCTCTGCCCATATACGAGCCATCCGCAAATAGCGTTCGTCCAATTGCTTTAATTTTCCCTGTTCGCTCATAGAATATTATTTCTTTCTTTCGCAAATGTAATCGATCATCTCATAAAAACCGGCTTTGCGTTCTTCAGGCACTTCCACTTTTCGTAAAGCTTCCCGGCTTTTTTCCAGGTACAAATCGATGGTGCACCGGGTCAGCTCCGGCACCTGAAGCCGGTTATAAATCTCTGTCACGGCTTTGATCTTTTCTCCGGGATCGGCATTTTTATTATTCAACCATTCCCACAAACGGGCTTTTTCTTCCTCTCCGGCCTGTTCCAAAGCCTTTATTAAAAGATAGGTTTTCTTATTCTCCAGGATATCTCCTCCGATCTTTTTCCCGAATTCAGCCACATCCCCATACACATCCAGAAAATCATCCTGCAATTGAAACACCAGTCCCAGATAGCCTCCGAAATCATACAAAGCATTGTATTCATGGGCCGGTGCCCCCGCTATTAAAGCCCCGTGCCGCAAACTACCGGCAATCAAAACAGAAGTTTTCAGATAAATCATATGGATATACTCTTCTTCCGTAACATCATTCCGGCTCTCGAATTCCATATCATATTGCTGCCCTTTACAGACATCCATTGCCACCTGGTTAAAACCGTCAATTACCTGCCGCAAATACTTATCTTCGCAATTCTCAATATATTTATAAGCGGTTATCGCTGCCGCATCCCCACTCAATATCGCCACATTACTGTTCCATTTCTTATGCACCGTAAGACGCCCCCGGCGCAACTCCGCATCGTCCATCACATCGTCGTGTAATAAGGTATAATTATGGAAAATTTCAATACCTATTGCAGACTTCAAAGCTTTCCCGATATCGTCACGATACAAATTATAGGCCATTAACGTCAACACCGGACGCAAGCGCTTACCTCCGTCTTCCAAAATGTATTTTATCGGTTCAAACAAAGAATAAGGTTTCTCCACATATTCCTGTCTGGCAAATTCTGCCTTAATGATTTCCCTGAGTTCTTCTAGTGTATACATCATCTTTCCTTTTATAAAGGGGCTAAATTATAAAAAAGTAGACTGTTATTTCAGATTTTGAATTTTTAATTTTAAATTCCGGCCCAATTTACCGGAATAACAGGCAAATTTTTAATTTTCAATTCTCCATTTTCAATTAATTTGTTACTTTTGCCCGGGAAAACTGGCTGAGTAGTTCAATGGATAGAACGGAAGTTTCCTAAACTTTAAATTCGGGTTCGATTCCCGGCTCGGCTACAAATCCTTGAAAACAAGAGAAAACAAAAACAAATAAACACCTGAAAAACAGCAAATCAGCTGAAATTTTCAAAAGGTGTTTTTGCTTTGTTTTCTCTTGTTTTTTAATTTCCGTCCCTTATCCGTCCCCCGTTTTGAAAAGAATGTATATCGTTTACAGACGTCCCAATTGGCTACTTTCTAAAATATGAATGCTTTGGGAATGATTCATTGTATATAGGGAAATGACTATAAGCCTAATTCAAAATATAATATAGAATATAAGTATTCCTCTTCTTTTAATTTCGAATAGAATATTAGAATATATAAATTCGTTATTTTAATTTTTGCCTTAAATTTGGAATAAGGCATGCTTTGTTTAATTTTGGAGAATATATTGGAATTAGATATTTCAGTAATCAGATCATGAAAGATTTTAAAGCAGGAGCTGAGATAAACCAAGGTTATTATATATGCACTCCGAACATATCCTCAACATCGACCTTTTTATCGGTATGCACGTGATAAAGGAAGCGACACAATCTTCTAAAATAGAGGGAACACAGACTAGTGTGGAAGAAGCCTTATTGGCGAAACAAGACGTTCCTTTGGATAAACGAGATGAAACCATCTGTTTTCCTGAATTGTTGAAAATTGCTCTTATACATTACCAATTTGAGACCATACACCTTTTTTTGGATGGAAATGGCAGGACAGGCAGATTTATCCATCCCCGATTTTTCAAAACCGACATAAATAACAGAAAATAAACGGCATATAATCCGGTTTTATTTTCCGGTTTCACTACCAATCGGAAAGAACCGGAAAACCCGGTTCTTTTTTATAAATTCAATCTAAAATCAAAACAGACAATGAAAGTAGTTATACAACGGGTATTACAGGCAAGCGTAACCATCGACGGACAAGTGTATTCCGCAATTAAAAAGGGTATGATGATTCTGGTCGGCATTCAGGCAGACGATACAGCCGAAGATATCGAATGGCTTTCCGGGAAAATCTGTAACCTCCGGATTTTCGACGATGAAAACGGAGTCATGAACAAATCCATCAAAGAAGACGGAGGGGAAATACTCGCCGTCAGCCAGTTTACTTTAATGGCCCGTACCAAAAAAGGCAACCGTCCGTCCTATATCGATGCCGCTCATCCGGATATATCTATTCCTTTGTATGAAAAATTCGTGCGAAAACTGTGCGAAGAAATGCAAAAAGAAGTTAAATCAGGCGTATTCGGTGCCGACATGAAAGTTGAATTAATCAATAACGGTCCGGTAACTATCATTATCGATTCTAAAAACAGGATATAAAAATTTAAAGCTAAGAAAATCATTTGCAAATTTTCAGTTTTTCAAAACAACAATACGATGGAACTAAAAGAACTTCAGGAAAAAGTCGACCGATGGATCAAAGAATACGGGGTCCGGTATTTTAACGAACTGACGAATATGACCATTTTAACGGAAGAAGTGGGGGAACTGGCACGGGTGATGGCACGGAAATACGGAGAACAGTCGTTTAAACCGGGCGAAAAGGAAAATCTGGCCGATGAGATGGCCGATGTATTATGGGTACTTACCTGTCTGGCCAATCAAACGGGAGTCGATCTTACAAAAGCTATGGAAGAGAATTTCGCCAAAAAAACGAGCCGAGACATAAAAAGACACAAAAACAATCCTAAAATTCAATAGCTTTGATATATTCTTGTTAACTTTGTCAGTTCGATGCAGTATTTTTAATTTCGAATTTCTGAATCAAGATGTGGACTAAGATAGCAGGGATTATTCTTCGTAACCGGGTCGCTTTCATTATCGGCGTTTTGCTCGTTACGCTCTTTATGGGATTTCAAGCCAGAAATGTACAGATGTCCTATGAAAATGCAGACCTATTGCCGAAAACCGACAGCGCTTATCTGGATTATACCCGATTTAGGGAAAACTTCGGACAGGAAGGTAATGTCATGGTATTTGCCATTCAGGATTCCAATTTTTACGAATTGGAAAAAATCAACGACTGGATTGCAATGGGGGATAGCATCAAAGCCCAGCAAGGGGTAACAGCGCTGATGTCGATTACCCATACGTTTAATCTTCACAAAAATACGAACCTGCGGAAATTCGAAGTTTTTCCTATTTTCCCGAAACGTATCCAAAACAAAGCAGAACTCGACAGCCTGGCATTTATTGCTGAAAATTTACCTTTCTACGACGGTCTTCTCATCAATAAGAACAAGCACACTTATAACATGATGATTACCGTTTCGGCAGAAGTCATGAATTCCCCGGCCAGAGTTGAGCTTGTACGGAAGGTATTGGATATCACCCGGCATTTCACGGGCAAACACGATCTCAAAATGCATTATTCCGGTATGCCTTATATCCGGGTAATCAATGCGGAAAATATCAAAAGCGAAATGTATATGTTCATCCTTTTATCGCTATTGATTACGGCTGTCATTCTCTATTTGTTTTTCCGTTCTTTCCGAATCGTCGGTTTTTGTGTCGGTATCATCGGTATCAGCGTCATCTGGGCCATCGGTTTTATGGCGATATTGGGTACAAAAATCACGTTATTGACGGCCATGCTGCCTCCTTTACTGATTGTGATCGGGATTCCGAACTGTGTATATATGGTCAATAAATATCATGCAGAATATGTACGCCACGGGAATAAGATCAAAGCCCTGCAACGCATGATACAAAAAGTAGGCAACGCTTCCCTGCTTTCAAACTTAACGACGGCTGCCGGGTTTGCTACTTTTGTCATTACGTCGAGCCGCATATTGGTGGAATTCGGTCTGATTGCATTCATCAGTATTACCTGTGTATTTCTCATTTGTCTGATTCTGATTCCCAGTGTGTTCAGTTATCTTCCCAGACCGGACACCAAACAGACGAAACATTTGTACAATCCCTTCATCAACGAAGTGATCGACAAATTGGTGTTCATCGTCATGAACCGGAGAAATATCATATACTACATAACGATTGTCCTTGTCATCGCCGGCATATATGGAATTACCCGTATGAAAACAACGGGATACATGGTAGACGATTTGAAAGAAACCGATCCGATCCGGCAAGATCTTGCTTTCTTCGAATCGAACTTCGACGGTCTGATGCCTTTAGAAGTGACGATCGATTTTCTGAAACCGAATCAGGTATTTAAGCTTAGTAATCTGGAAAAACTCGACCAACTGAATACAGAACTATCCCAAGACCCGGACCTTTCCAAAGCGCTGTCTGTTGTCGAAGCCGCTAAATTTGCCAACCAGGCTTATTACAACGGTAAAGCTTCCTACTATAAGCTCCCGAGTAATATGACCAAAAATTTCATCATGAAATATGTGATGGAATCTACCGGAGGAATGAACGATATGGCCAAATCATTTGTCGATTCGACAATGCGCGAAGTCAGATTGAGTTTCCGGGTAAAAGACATTGGTACGAAAAAAATGGAAGCCAAAGAAGATTCCTTATATAAAATCATCGAAAAAATATTTCCACCGGACAAACACCACACCAGTGTCACCGGTTCCAGTGTTATTTTCTTCAAAGGCAATCAATACCTGATTAAAAACCTCTTTTCTTCCTTAGCTTTAGCTATCGTACTAATTGCCAGCTTTATGGCATGGATGTTCAGAAGCAAGCGCATGGTCCTGATTGCTCTCGTTCCGAATATCATTCCGCAAATTATAACGGCAGCCATTATGGGGTATGCAGGCATACCCATAAAGGCTTCCACCATACTGGTATTCAGTGTCGCTTTCGGTATTTCAGTAGACAATACGATACATTACCTGGCCAAATACCGCCAGGAATTGCAAGCCACGAACTGGAGCATCCGTTCTTCGGTCGTATTAGCGCTGAAAGAGACAGGACAAAGTATGATTTATACCTCTATCATTTTACTTTTTGGCTTCGGCATTTTCTGCCTTTCCAGTTTCGGAGGAACCTTTGCTCTCGGTTTACTCACATCCATCACTTTATTTGCAGCCATGCTTGCCAATCTGATTCTTTTACCATCCCTATTATTAACCTTGGAAAAAAGCATTACAAACAAGACATTCCGGGAGCCTTTACTTCAAATTTACAATGAAGAAGAAGACATCGACACAACCAAACTTCACATCGAACACGAAGAAGAAAAACTAACACAATAAAAAGCCGGCTTTTCAGCCGGCTTTCATTTTATCATCCTTTGATGGATTTTATTTCTTTGACAATATCGTCGAATAGCTGTGAGGCTCCGATCCGGAAATAATAAGGCGTTAACCATTCACTTCCCAGCACATGATTGATAATTGTCAGATAACGCAAAGCATTTTGTGCTTTCGATACTCCTCCGGCCACCTTCAAACCCACCCGCTTTCCGGTACGTGCATGAAATTGTTTAATGGCTTCACACATGACATATACCGACTCGGGAGTAGCGTTTACCGGTACTTTCCCAGTAGAAGTCTTGATAAAATCAGCTCCGGCATACATACTGACCAGGGAAGCATTGAAAATACTTTCGATATCTTTCAACTCTCCGGTTTCCAGAATAACTTTCAATCTCACGCCTTCGCAAACATTGCGAATCGCTTTCAACTCTTTATATATCTTCTCATAATTCTTTTCCAAGACATCGCCGATCGTAATAACGACATCAACCTCCTGTGCTCCGGCATTAATGGCCATTTTACACTCGGACAATTTCAATTCGGTAAATGTCTGTGAAAAAGGAAAACCACCGCAAACAACGGCAGTCTGAATATCCGTTGCTTTCAGTTCCTCACGTACAATAGAAGCAAAATTAGGGAAAACACACACGGCAGCAACACCTTTCAACTCGTTTTTCTTCAGCTTTTTAAGCAAGTCAGCCGTAAAAAGATGTACAGACTTCTCCGTATCTGTTACCTTCAATGTCGTATAATCCATACAAGACATACAAAATTCCAGGTTCTCTACACAATATGCCTGTTTCACTTCTTTTTCAACAACTCCATCTAAATCGAACTGGATCCGATCCTCCAGATTCAACCAACTGTAAGTTGCCAATTCTTCCGATATATTCTCCATTATATAAATGTTTATTTATCTTTATTATCAAGATTCAAATCCAAGTCTCGCCTTTTCCTTCCGGGGTAATCCTGCCACTACCAAAAGATAAGATTTACGAATCCAAACTTTCAGCATACTATCACTTATTGAACCATCTATTCTTACGGTATTCCAATGCTTTTTGTTCATATGGTATCCCGGAAGTACAGCCGGAAATGTTTCCCGCATCTCAATGGCCTCATCCGGATCACATTTCAGATTCATAACCAGTTCTCCGACCAAAGAAGTAAAACAAAACATCTTGCCTCCGACCTTAAATACCAAAGTTTCATCATCGAACGGCATATCTTCCGTCGTATGTTCTAAACCTAAACAATATTCCCGCAATTCTTCGATATTCATGACTGCAAAATTACACAATGTTTATGAGCTTTTAAACTTTTCTCCGACAAAATTATTTATATTTGCCTTAATAAATGAGTGTGATTAAATCCCTATTACCGCCAACCTTTTGATACAAGATATATGCCAAAAAATGAAGGTGAAGAAACACCGTTGATGAAGCAATACTATGAGATGAAAGCCAAATATCCGGATGCTTTGATGCTTTACCGGATGGGAGACTTTTACGAAACATTCGGAGAAGATGCCGTGACAACTTCCCGGATTCTAGGTATTACTTTAACAAAACGCTCCCACGGTTCCCCCGGGGATGTCAGGTTAGCAGGATTTCCTCATCACGCCCTCGATACTTATTTACCGAAACTGGTCCGTGCCGGACAGCGGGTTGCCATATGCGAACAACTGGAAGATCCCAAATTAACTAAAAAACTGGTAAAACGGGGCGTCATCGAATTGGTAACGCCCGGCGTTTCTTACAGCGAATACGCTACCGATACCAAAAGTAATATTTTTCTGGCCTCCGTCTATTTCAATAAAACAGAGGCAGGACTATCATTACTGGATCTTTCTACAGGAGAATTTCTGACGACAGAGGGTCCACACGGCACCATCGACAAATTACTCAACAGTTTTCAGCCGAAAGAGGTCGTATATCCCAAAGGACAGGAAGCCCGCTTTCACGAACTGTTCGGCGGTAAATTTTACATCTATCCGATTGAAGAATGGTTTTTCGACCGCGACGCCGCCCGGGATAAACTGAAAAAACATTTCGAAGTCAACTCGTTAAAAGGATTCGGTATCGAAAACATGAACTGTGGGATTTCTTCCGCAGGAGCCATACTGAATTACCTGGAGATGACCAAGCACGATATGATTTCCCATATCACTTCTGTCTCCCGGATCGATGAATCCAATTGTGTCCTTCTGGACAAATTCACGTTGCGGAATCTCGAATTATTACAATCCCCTTATGAAGAAGGCAGGTCATTGGCTGATATCATCGATCAGACCATTACGCCCATGGGAAGCAGGACATTGCGCCGTTGGGTCTGCATGCCTTTGAAATCCCCGGAAAAAATAAAGGAAAGACTGAACATCGTTGAAACCTATATCCGGCACGAAAACGAACGTCTGGAAACGGAGGTTTTGTTACGCAGCATCGGAGACCTGGAAAGACTGGCTTCAAAAATTGCCGTCGGACGTATCACCCCCCGGGAAATGATACAATTGAAAACAGCTCTTTCCTGTATTCCTTTACTGAAAGAACAATGCCTGAAAACAGAATCGGCGATCCTGGAAAAATTGACGGAAGGGCTGGAAGAATGCCGGGAACTCTATGAAAAAATAGGACGTGAAATTAAAGAAAACGCTCCGAACCAAATAAATAAAGGCGGAGTAATTGCCGCAGGCGTAAATACGGAACTTGACGAATTACGAAATATCTCGGGCCACGGCAAAGAACTTTTATTACAAATGCAGCAAAGGGAAATCGAAGCAACGGGTATTCCGTCCCTGAAAATCGGTTTCAATAATGTCTTCGGATACTACATTGAAGTTACAAAAACACATAAGGACAAGGCCCCCGATAGCTGGATCCGCAAGCAGACTCTGGTCAATGCTGAACGTTACATCACACCGGAACTCAAAGAATACGAAGATAAAATCTTAGGTGCAGAGGACCGCATACTGGAAATTGAAACAAGTATTTACAACAACCTGATATGTGAAGCTTCTTCGTATATACGAACCATTCAAAACGATGCCAAAATCATCGCTTCAATCGATGCTTTGATTTCTTTCGCAGAAGTATCAATTACGAATCATTACAATCGTCCGGAAATCGACGATACAGACATCATCGATATCCGGGAAGGCCGTCACCCGGTAATCGAAAAACAATTACCTCCGGGAGAGGAATATATTGCTAATAATGTGTACCTGGACACGGCGAAGCAACAGATCATCATCATAACAGGCCCCAATATGGCCGGAAAATCGGCTTTACTGCGCCAAACAGCCTTAATTGTCATCATGGCACAAGCCGGTTGTTTCGTCCCGGCTGCATCCGCCCGGATCGGTTATGTAGATAAAGTATTTACCCGGGTAGGAGCCTCTGATAATATATCACAAGGAGAATCGACATTTATGGTCGAAATGAATGAAGCAGCCAATATATTAAACAATATTTCGGAACGAAGTCTGGTGTTGTTTGATGAATTGGGAAGAGGGACGTCCACTTACGACGGAATATCCATTGCCTGGGCTATTGTTGAGTACCTCCACGAAAATCCGAAATACAAAGCAAAAACACTGTTTGCAACACATTATCATGAACTGAACGAAATGGAGCATTCGTTCAAAAAAATCAAGAATTACAATGTCTCGGTAAAAGAAGTCAACAACAAAGTGGTCTTCCTCCGGAAACTCGTAAAAGGAGGCTCAAACCACTCCTTCGGTATACAGGTAGGCCGCATGGCAGGTTTGCCTCAATCGGTAATCAAAAGAGCCACCGAAATACTCAAACAATTGGAAAACGACCGGGATAAAAACAATCAGATACAAAAGAATGTCGAAACACTGGCCTCTGAAAGGGAAGGAATGCAACTTAGCTTCTTCCAGCTGGAAGATCCCGTTCTCATGCAAATAAGGGACGAAATCGCAGGCTTGGATATCAACGGCCTGACCCCATTGGAAGCCTTGAACAAGCTGAACGAAATAAAGAAAATCACGGGGATATAATCAGATTATATCCCCGTTCTTACTATTTACGCGTAATTTTCGTTTCCAAAATCAAGATATCTTCTAACGGACGATCGCGGGCATCTGTCTTTTGTGCAGCAATCTTCTCGACGATATCCATACCTTCGATGACTTCCCCGAAAACCGTATACTCCCCATCCAGAAACGGAGTACCGCCGATCGTTTCGTAAATACTACGGGCATCGGGTGAAATTTTATTACCCTGGTAGTTTTCAAATTCTTCTTCTATTTTCTGGTTTATAGATTGAATCAGACTATCCGCTTTTTCCCGTTGATCGGTCTGCAAATAATTCCGGTACTCTTCCATTTTCGGCTGGAACAACTTATGGCCCAATTTATTTTTCTCTTTCCGGAGTTTCTCTGCCTCCATCCGCGTTAACTCCTCTTCGGTATATACTTTTCCGACAACAATATAAAACTGCTCACCTGAAGATAATTTTCCGGGATTCACCTCATCTCCCAACCGGGCAGCGCATAAAGCTCCCTTTTTATGAAAATGGGTCTGAAGAATTTCCGGTTCAATCGTATACCCGATCTTCCCTTGACCCAACATTTTTCCCGGAGCCGCATTTTTGGAATCGGAGGATCCTCCCTGTATCATAAACTCCGGAATCACCCGATGGAAAAGCAGGCTATCGTAATGACCTTCCTTCGCCAATTTCAAAAAATTCCCGGCATGTTTCGGCGTATCGGCATACAACCTCAATTTTATATCTCCCAGGTTTGTCTTAAACACCACACATTTGTATTTTGCTCCGAAAGCCGAAAAAACCACCAACAAAAATACCATTGATACAAACAGAAACTTCTTCATTACTATTCCATTTTTAAAATAACAACATCTTTCAAGGGACGATTATTGCCGTCCGTCTTTAAAGCCGTAATTTTATCCACGACATCCATACCTTCGATGACTTCTCCAAATACCGTATAAGCTCCATCCAAATGAGGAATGCCTCCGACAGTAGTATAGGCCTTCCGCTGTTCTTCCGTCAATACCAACTTTTCTTTTTCGAATAATTTGCGGGTTTCCTCCGACAATTCCTTATTTATCTTTTCAAGGGTCTGATAATCTTTTTCCAACTCATAGGCCCGTATCTCCGGAGCCCGGTATTGCTGCAAACGCTCGAAAAGAGCCTGATGCCTCTTATTATTAATGCGATCCACCAAAGAGTCCAATTCAGCGGGTTGAAATACTTTTCCCTGAACAATATAAAAGTGAGAACCACTGGATTTTCTTTCGGGATTTACGTTATCTCCTTCCCGGGCAGCAGCTAAAACTCCCCTCCGATGAAAATACCGGGGTACGATTTCCGCCTCCAACTGGTAGTTTATGCCATTGGCACCCAAGATCATTCCCGGACGGGCATTTCTGGAATCGGGATCACCGGCCTGAATGACAAAATCCGGAATCACCCGATGGAAAAGAATTCCCTCGTAATACCTCTCTTTGACTAACTTTAAAAAATTATCCCGGTGAACCGGGGTCTCATCGTACAAACGTACTTTTATCGTTCCCAAATTCGTTTCTACCGAAACGACATTCGGATCCTTTTTTTCACATCCTGCGAAAAACAAACAACACAAAAAGAATACACCATATTTTCTCATTTCCATAGGTATTTTTAATAAATCCGCTCTTACGGGAACAAAATTAACTTATCCCGACAAATAATAAGTAATTTTTTTACTAAATTTGTGACGTATAGTACTTTTATGCGTACAAGGAAGATAATTAACACATATTGCCAAAATTACGACCAATGAAAACAATCCTCGCTTTTATTACAGTATGCCTGATCTGTTCGGTTCTCTCTTGTAAAGAAAAAAAGCAACCGGCACCGGAACCAGCTCCGGCTCCTATGGTAGAAGATACAATAAAACCGGCACCGGTAGTTGAAAAGATCGAAACAGTAAAGCCGGTAAAAAATGAAGTGCAACATTACTTTTTAATTGCAGGATGTTTCGAATATAAAGAATTAGCCGATAAATTGTGCGATAAACTCCAAAAAGAAGGGTTTGATTCAAAGCTTATTCCTTATTTCGAAAATCTTTATCTGGTATCTTACAACGGTTATGCCACCAGAAAAGAAGCCCTGGAAGCATTAAAAGAACTGAGGCAGGAAAAAGGGAAAGAAAAAACATGGATGTATAAACTGAATAATTAAGCCGATACAATAGCTTTGTAAACAGATGACAAATCCGTTTCCCGATAAAAATTTGGGTGTAATTTATTAACCATCAAATAGATGTACAAAACATTTACAATACTTGTGTGTGTGTGTTTATTGGCCGGATGCCAGACGAAAAAAATGGATCCGAAACAATTGACGAATGTCACGGTGATGCGAAATACAGAAGGGCAGAACACAAGCACGCTTAAAAATAATATTCCGGAAGAAAATGCCCGGGCCAATCAAAATATTGCCCCAAAAAATCAGCGGTTAGCCGATCGTAAATCACAATATTATATTATTGTGGCAAGCTATCCTTTAGCCGACCGTCCCAAAGCAGAAAAACTGACAAACGGACTGAAAGACAAAGGATACCCCGCAGAAATTATTGAAGCAAAAGGCAGATTACGGGTAAGTATCGAAAGTTTCAGTACATTGGAAGAAGCCCAGATACAAAGGGACAAATACCGGGAAATTACCGATCGTCAGGACATCTGGATTCTATATCCCGGCAACTCCGGCCAATAACGGTACAATAGACAGATACCGCAAGGATATTTAAAGTTTAATAGAGGATACAAACCACAAATACCAATCCGAAGAAAAATCCGGCATAAATTTGTGCCGGATTATGTTTTTTCAAATATAGCCGGCAAGTAGCCAATGTACCTGAAACAAATAAGGTCAGCATCAATAACGGTCGTACATCCCCCAAATACTTCAATCCCAATACAGAGACAAACCCGCAAACGGCTCCGGCAGCCGTCATATGCATACTGATCTTCCAGCGCATAGTAATAATTGAAAAAGCCGAAAGCATAATAATCAACACCAGATACAACTGCTGCACGATATTCGTATAAGGCACCATTCCGATCAGATAGAACCCCAGAAAAGCCGAAAAAATCGTAACCAGCACCGGATAGATACGTTCCTGCTTCAATTCCAAATCAAAACTAGTGATTAATTTAAATTTCTTAAACACCAGCATACTTAATAAAGGCACAAGGAATAAAGTAATAAACGTCATACCGTAGCAATAAAGACGAACTTTCTCCGGTATCAAAGAAAATACAGAATTCGAATTAAAAATCAGAAACAACCCGTAAAGAGGAATCAACAAAGGATGAAAAAGATAAGAGATACCTTGTGCTATTATTTTCATAAACGGGTCACTATTAATTTATATTTCACGTCTTAAACGGGCTACCGGGATATCGAGCATCTGCCTGTATTTAGCTATTGTGCGCCGGGCTATCTGATAGCCTCTTTCGTTCATCATATCGACCAATTCGTCATCTGTCAAAGGTTTCCTTTTATCCTCCTGGTCAATAATACTTTTCAACACATTTTTCAGTTCTCCGGTACTTACTTCTTCTCCGCTCTCCATCTGCATACTCCCGGTAAAAAAATCTTTCAGGGCATATATACCAAACCACGTTTGTACATACTTCGAATTGGAAACCCGCGATATCGTAGAGACATCCAGGCCTGTCACATCAGCTATATCCCGCAGGATCATCGGCTTCAATAAACTTTCATCTCCGGTAAGAAAAAAAGGCCGCTGAAACTGAATAATTGCCGTCATTGTCAACATCAAAGTATTATTCCGCTGTTCCACAGCATCGATAAACGATTTTGCAGAGTTCAATTTATACTTTACAAAATTGACAACATCTTTCTTATCTTTAGAACTTTGCCCTTTTTGATAGTCATCCAATATATCCAAATAAGAACGATTGATCCGCAATTCGGGCAAATGGCCGGTATTCAAGCTCAGCTGCAACTCTCCATCCACTAAATCCAGTGTAAAATCAGGAATGACCTTATCTGCATTCCGCTCGAAAGAAGAATCGGCTCCGTTAGTTCCCCCGGGCTTCGGATTTAATTTGAGAATTTCTTCTATCGCTTCTTTCAATTCCGTTTCCGGAAGACGCAACCGGCGTTGTATTTTCTCATAATGTTTGCGGGAAAATTCTTCAAAACATTCCTCCAAAATTTTCTCCGCATTCTGTATAACTCTATTTTCCGGATTTTCCTGCAACTTATGACGGATTTGCAACAGCAGGCACTCCTGCAAATCCCGGGCTCCCACTCCAACAGGTTCAAACTCCTGGATTATTTTCAGCAAATTCCCGACTTCTTTTTCCGAAACTTCAATTCCGGCACCAAAAGCCAGATCATCCACAATATTCTCGACATCACGTCGCAAATAACCGTCATCGTCGATATTACCGATAATATATTCGGCGACTTTCCGCTGCAATTCAGACAGGCTCCGTACCCCTAGTTGATCGATAAGGCTTTCCCGAAAAGTTGTTCCCTGGGAAAATATGAAGTCTTTGGCATCTTCGTCTTTCGATGCGTTCGAAACATTCAGCTTATAATCCGGGGTATCGTCATCGTCCGACAAGTAATCTTCCAAAGTAAAATCATCGTCATTATCCTCCTGGCCCTCCTCCTGACTTTCAAATTCATTCTCGGTCTCGGCATATTCCAGTTCCGGCTCTTCTCCCCCTTCTTCCAGCAAAGGATTCGACTCCAATTCCTCTTTAATACGTTGTTCCAACTGAAAGGTAGGCAGTTCCAGCAGTTTTATCAACTGAATCTGAAGCGGATTTATCTTCAACCCCAGCTTTTGTTGTAAATTCTGCTTTAATGCCATAGTATTTAAAATATAAACAGAAGATAAAAGAGGTTTCTCTTTTATCTTCTCTCAATTTACATTAAAATTCAGCGTTTTTCGGAGTACGCGGAAAAGGTATCACATCCCGGATATTTCCCATTCCTGTCACAAACAGTAAAAGACGCTCAAAACCCAATCCGAAGCCACTGTGTACGGCCGATCCGAAACGGCGGGTATCCAGATAGTAAGACATACTGTCAACCGGGATGTCCACTTCCTGCATACGGGCAACCAATTTATCGTAATTTTCTTCCCGTTGAGAACCACCGATAATCTCTCCGATTCCCGGGAACAAAACATCCATGGCAGCAACCGTCTTTCCATCCGGATTCTGTTTCATATAGAATGCTTTTATCTCTTTGGGATAACCGGTCAAAATAACCGGCTTCTTAAAATGTTTCTCCACCAGATAGCGTTCATGCTCACTCTGTAAATCAACACCCCATCCCTCAACCGGATATTGGAATTTACCATTCTTATTCGGCTTACTGTTTTTCAGAATATCAATGGCATCCGTATAGGTAACCCGTTCAAAATCATGAGTCAGAACAAAATTCAGTTTTTCAATCAATTCCATCGAACGCTCTTCTGCTTTCTTATCCTTTTCTTCATCCTGCTGACGGGCACTCAAAAATTTCAAATCGTCCATACAATGCTCGAGCGCATAACGGATCAGATATTTCAGGAAATCTTCAGCCAGATCCATATTGTCTGTCAAATCATAAAAAGCCATTTCCGGCTCAATCATCCAAAATTCAGACAAATGACGCGTCGTATTGGAATTTTCAGCCCGGAATGTCGGACCGAATGTATAAATCTTGCCCAATGCCATAGCCCCCAACTCGCCTTCCAATTGACCGCTCACAGTCAGGTTCGTTGATTTACCGAAAAAATCCTGCTTAAAATCGATTTCCCCATCTTCTCTTAAAGGCGGATTTTTCAAATCCAACGTAGTTACACGAAACATTTCTCCGGCACCCTCACAATCCGATGCCGTAATCAACGGCGTATGCAAATAATAAAAACCGTGATCATTGAAATACTGATGAATCGCAAAAGCCATGGCATGACGAATACGAAAAACGGCTCCGAAAATATTCGTGCGGAATCTCAAATGAGCAACCTCGCGCAGAAATTCCAAAGAATGTTTTTTCGGTTGTATCGGGAATTTTTCAGGATCGGCTTCCCCTAAAACCGTCAACTCTTCAGCCTGAATCTCATGAGCTTGTCCGGCCCCTGCACTCTCCACCAACAACCCTCTCACACATATAGCTGCTCCCGTAGTCACTTTTTTCATAAGTTCCTCCGGGAAACGATTCATATCAACAACAATCTGTATATTATTAATCGTGGAACCGTCATTCAACGCGATAAAATTCACCTGTTTATTACCCCGTTTGGTTCTTACCCATCCCTTAATCTCAACTTCTTTGTTGCACTCTCCGGACTGCAACAATTCTTTTACAGACGTTTTTTTTGTTTCCATTTCATTTCAAGTTACAACCGTCACAACACAACTAGTCCTGACAGTCTCTGTTAAAACCCAACTATTTTATTAAGTAATTGTTCAAAATTAATTATGCATTTCAACACTTCAAGTATCTGTACACAAAGAATCTACGAAAAATCAAATAAGTCAACGGACTTATGAACTTGCAAAAGTAAAGAAAAACAGCCAAAACGACAAAAAAAACAATCCATTTAAACATTAAACGACAAATAAATCGCTAAAAACAGAGTCGGACAACAACCAACCGCCTTCCGTCAGCATTAATTTCCCCCGCTCTTTCCTCATAAGTCCCTTTTGAATATAATCCTCTACCTTCCCCTGTTGCAAAGCCCAATAAATGCCATACACATTTTCCAGCAAACAAAGGTCCGCACCCCACATTGTCCGCAAGCTGGTCATAATATATTCATTATACAAATCAACTTTATTTAATTCCTCTCGTTCAAAGTTTAAACAATTATTATTTAAACTTTCTATATAAGATTTCACATGAGCAATATTCCATTGTCGAGAAGTCAGATCGTAAGAATGAGCCGCAGGCCCGAAACCGATGTAGGGTTTTTGCTGCCAATAATTCATATTGTGCACGGCATATTTCTGCTTTCGGGCAAAATTGGATATTTCATAATGTTCAAATCCATTGTCCTGCAATATCTGGACAGCCATCTGGTAATATCCGGCTAACAGATCGTCAGAAGCTCCGGCAAATCCGCCTTTGGCCAACTGCTTTTCAAAAACGGACCCCGGGTCGACACTCAACATATAAACCGACAGATGAGTAACCGGCAGTTCAACGGCTCTCCGCAGATCACGTTCCAGGTCTTCCGGACCACAGCCCGGCAAGCCGAGAATCAGATCAATACTTACATTACTGAAACCGGCCTTCAGGGCATTTTCCACACTTTCAACCGCCATTTTTGCCGTATGTGTACGATTTATCCGTTTCAAAGCATCCTCCCGGAAAGTCTGAACACCTATACTCAACCGGTTAAAGCCGAGTTGACGCAAACCTTTCAATTTGTCGGGACCGGCATCTTCCGGATTTATTTCAATCGTCCGCTCTGCTTCCGGATGAAAAGAATAATGACCCGACAATTTTTCCACGATTTTCTCCAGATCGGCCAATGCCAGATAAGAAGGTGTCCCTCCTCCGAAATAAAGCGTACGTATCTCCTTTCGCGGTAAATAATTTGTCCTCAAGCCGATTTCCCGGCACAATGCACTTAGATAAGCTTCCTTGAAACTCAACGAAGCCACAGAGTAAAAACCACAATAAAAACATTTACTCCTGCAAAACGGGACGTGTATATAAATACTCATAACAAAACCGGAAATCAAAAAATAAAGATCAGCCTTTCGATTTTTTCAATATGTATATATTCCGGCAATACACGATCAGTCCGGTAGATTGCCCCAAAATCAACACCGGATCACGCCGGTAAAGAGCATAGGCGACAATGATTAAAGAACCGCTCAGGCTGATCAGCCAGAATCCCAACGGCAGCATCGACTCATTTTTCCGCCGGGAATACAGCCATTGATAAACAAAACGCAGTGTAAAAATAATCTGTCCCATCGAGCCGAAAATCAATACTCCCAAAGGGATATCTTCATTTCTGAAAAATTGATCGACAAAAGCCGGAATATCTTTTACCATATAAAAAAGAGCAGCAACCGGAGTAAGTAAAATAATATAACGGATTCCAAAAGGTACTTTCCGCCAGCTCTCTTTTTTATCCAGGTTCCAGATATAGATATAATAAGAGATCAACTGCCCGAGAATGATCGCAAAATCATCCCGCAGCCATCCGTAAATAAATAACAGCCAGGCTCCGATCAGGCTCAGTTTCCAAAAAATAGAAGGAGAAACGACTTTTTTAGCCCTTTCAGACATAATCCATTGCAGCAACAAACGCGCCGAAAACAGGAGTTGTGCCAAAAAACCGATGATATATATCATAAAAAGACTAATTCAGATTGGAATCGGCGACAATATAGTTAATATAACGTTTTTTCATCCAACGGTAGGCGAAACAATCTTTAAACGGACCGGCCAGACGATTCCAAAGGTGATATTTGGATTTTCCGGCAATACGCGGGAAATGTCTCACCGGTACCTGTTTAACACGCCCGTGTTGCAGTTGGATAAGGGCAGGTAAAAAACGATGCATCCCGGTAAAAAAAGGAATGCGTTTGGCATAATCCGTCTTCAGGATCTTCAAAGGGCATCCCGTATCTTCGACACCGTCATGAGTCATCGCTCTCCGGAAACCGTTGGCGATCCTGGAAGACATATTCTTTACAAAACTGTCCTTCCTGCCGGTACGGATACCCATCACCATCTCATACGCTCCGAGATGGTCGATTAAAAGATTAAAATCTTCGGGAGAAGTTTGCAAATCGGCATCGATATAACCGACATAATCGGAATAAGTATTGTCGATTCCAGCCTTCATCGCAGCACTCAATCCTCCGTTCTTTTCAAGATTCAAAAAGAAAAAATCCTTATTTTTTGTACAAACCTGCTCCATCAAAGATTTACTTCCATCGGTTGAACCGTCGTTTACAAAAAGGACACAAGCCGGAATCTTGGAAATCTGTAAAAAATGAGTCAACTCCGCTTCCAAACGCCTTATATTTCCTTCCTCATTATAGACCGGCACAATAATGGTCAATTTATAATTTGCAGATTTATTCATATTTAAAATTTACATTCATTTCGTCAAAGAATAACACAAAATTAATTAGCTTTGCTTTGCTTTTATCCAACTCACTAAATTTTAGCGAAGATCAGGAGCAATAAAGAAGTTATTTTACAAAATAAAGTACAAAGATATGAAATATAAACGTATTTTATTAAAGCTAAGCGGTGAATCTTTAATGGGCAACCAAAAATACGGAATTGACGTAAAATGTGTTGAAAGTTATGCACGCCAGATCAAAGAAATTGCTGATATGGGCGTACAAATCGGGATCGTGATCGGAGGTGGAAATATTTTCAGGGGATTAAGCGGTTCAAAAAAAGGATTCGACCGGGTAAAAGGAGACAGCATGGGTATGTTAGCTACGGTAATCAATGCGCTGGCACTTAGCTCCGCGTTGGACAACGAAGGTTGTAAAAACCGGGTGTTGACAGCCATTCGTATGGAACCCATCGGAGAGTTTTATGCGAAAAGTAAAGCAGTGGAATACCTCGAACAGGGTTATGTCACCCTGTTCAGCGCCGGTACGGGAAATCCTTATTTTACAACAGACACCGGAAGCAGTCTGCGAGCGATCGAAATCGAAGCCGACGCCATGTTGAAAGGGACCCGTGTAGACGGTATTTATACGGCAGACCCGGAAAAAGATCCGACAGCTGTAAAATTTGACCGGATCACCTATGATGAAATATACAACAAAGGTTTAAAAGTTATGGATTTAACGGCTACGACAATGTGTAAGGAAAATCACCTTCCGATCGTCGTTTTCAATATGGATGTCGAAGGCAACCTGAAAAAACTGATGGATGGGGAAGAAATAGGCACTGTAGTATATGAAGGGTAGGACTTTCCGATTTTTTTCTTTTTGATTACGATTGTTATGCCTACTGAAGGTTATGGATATACTGGATAAAATAAACACACCCGAAGACCTGAAAAAAGTACCGGAGGATGCTCTCATTCAATTATGTAATGAAATCCGCCGGAAGATTATAGACGATTGTGCGGAAAATCCGGGACATTTAGGAGCCAGCCTTGGGGTCGTAGAACTAACAGTCGCTTTACACTACGTTTTGAATACGCCCTACGACAATCTGATCTGGGATGTCGGACATCAGTCTTACGCCCATAAAATCCTTACCGGCAGAAAAGAACAATTCAAAAACAAGCGTCAACTGGGAGGGATCAGCGGATTTCCCAAGATGTCCGAAAGCGAATACGATTCTTTTGGAACAGGGCATTCTTCAACTTCCATTTCCGCGGCTTTAGGAATGGCCATAGCGGCAGATCTCAACGGAGAAGAAGGCCGCCAATCCGTAGCTGTGATCGGAGACGGATCAATGACAGGCGGAATGGCTTTCGAAGCATTGAATAACGCAGGGGTTCACAAAAACAACCTATTGATTATCCTCAATGACAACAATATGGCCATCGACCCGAATGTCGGAGGCTTAAACGACTATCTGCTGGATGTTGCCACGTCCAAAACCTACAATAAACTCAAAAACGACGTATGGCATATACTGGGAAAATTCAACCGGATCAGTCCGGGAATGCGTCGTTTCATACAAAACATCGATAATAGTATAAAGTCCATCCTGTTGAAACAGAGTAATCTGTTTGAAGCCATGGGACTCCGGTATTTCGGTCCGGTAGACGGACACGATGTCAACCATCTGGTAAAAATATTACGGGATCTCCAAAAAATAAAAGGCCCCAAACTCTTACATTGTATCACAGTCAAAGGAAAGGGCTTTCAACAAGCAGAAGCAGACAAAACAACCTGGCACGCTCCCGGAAAATACAACAAACTGACCGGAGAACTGATACATGAGAATCCGCCTTTGACACCTAAATTTCAGGATGTTTTCGGACATACCTTACTGGAACTTGCCCGTAAAAATCCAAAAATCGTAGGAATCACCCCTGCAATGCCTACCGGTTGCTCTCTGAATATCATGATGAAAGAAATGCCGGACCGTTGCTTTGATGTCGGTATAGCGGAACAACATGCCGTGACATTTTCAGCCGGATTGGCAGCGAAGGGCCTGATCCCCTATTGTAACATTTACTCTTCTTTCATGCAAAGAGCTTACGATCAAGTTATTCATGACGTAGCTCTTCAGGGGTTGAATGTTGTCCTCTGTCTGGACCGTAGCGGACTTGTAGGCTCGGACGGAGCTACCCACCACGGCGCATTTGACCTGGCTTATTTCCGTTGTGTACCCGGAATAACGATAGCCGCACCCCGTAACGAACAGGAGTTGCGCAACATGATGTATACGGCCCAATTACCGGACAAAGGTCCTTTTGTTATCCGGTATCCAAGAGGAAACGGCTCCATGCAGCACTGGCAGACTCCCCTGGAAGAAGTGGAAATAGGTAAAGGAAGCTGCCTCATCGAAGGCAATCAAATAGCGGTTATAACCATCGGAACCGCAGCAATTGCAGCAGAAAAAGCCATCGGCAAATGTCCGGAAAACAGCATTGCTTTATACGATATCCGTTTCCTGAAACCATTGGATGAAGAATTGTTACATACGATATTCCGGAAATTTACAAAAGTAATGACTATTGAGGACGGAACCGTTACAGGCGGTCTGGGAAGTGCCGTACTCGAATTTATGGCGGACCATCATTACCATGCACAAGTAAGCAGATTGGGTATACCCGACCAATTCATCGAACACGGCAGTCAACAACAACTTCGTAAACTATGCGGTTATGACGAAGAAAGTATCTATGACAGACTTCAAAAGATGTTAAATTAAAATATCCGACAGACAACACGCACAATGAAAGATGAAATAAGATTACCGGATCAACAAGAGTGCCGCGAAAAATTCAGCCGGACATTTAGAAATCTTTCCCAAGACGAGTTGAACTTACTGTTCAGCGACGAGTTTGTGCAATTTTATAAAAAAGGAAGTATCGTTTACTCGGAAGGAGCCCGGATGAAAGGCTGTTATTTCGTCTATAACGGAATCATCAAAATTTTTCAAACCGGATATGAAGGAAAAGAACAAATCATCAAATTTGAAAAAGAAGGTGATTTTTTCGGCTTCCGCTCAGTCATCCTCAAAGAGAAAGCATGTACTTCCGTTAAAGTTCTTTCAGACGCAATTCTTTATTTTATTCCAGAAAATACACTTTTACAACTCATCAAAACCAATTCCGATTTTGCATACGAACTCATGCAAATCGCTTGTAAAGAACTCGGAGAATCCAACCGTTATATCAAAGATATTGCCCAAAAATCCGTCAAAGAACGGTTGGCGGAAATATTACTCATGATGGCAAACGATTTCGGGATAGAAGAAGACGGAACCCTCAAATTAAATATTTCCCGGGAAGACCTGGGTAATTTTGTCGGGACGGCAACCGAAACCGTCATACGACTTTTATCGGAATATAGAAACGAAGGTTTGGTCGATGCCAAAAAACGAAAAATAAAACTTCTTGATATTCCTAAACTGAAAAATAAGGCCGGCATGTAGTGCGAATAATATTTTATAATTTTAAATAATATTAACTGCGCAATTGTATTTAAAGGGATATTTAATATTTCTATCATTTTTCTTCATTTCACGAATTTTTATTATATCTTGACACCACTTTTAACGTCTAACTATAATAAACCTAACAAAATGCCACAAATTTCAGAAATGGGTAAAGTGATACCCGCTTCACCAATCCGTAAGTTGGTCCCCTATGCCGATCAGGCTAAAAACAAAGGAATCAAAGTATATCACTTGAATATCGGACAACCGGATATCGAAACCCCTCCTATCGCCTTACAAGCCGTAAGAGAAATGAAATTATCCGTTATCGAGTACACGCCTTCCGGAGGCAATCCTTCGCTTAAAGTAAAATTAGCCGGTTATTATCAGCATTTAGGGATCCACATCCATGAAGAAGATATACTGATCACGACCGGCGGATCGGAAGCCATTTTATTTGCTTTTATGAGTACCCTCAATCCCGGAGACGAAATTATCATTCCGGAACCCTTTTACGCAAACTACACGGCTTTTGCCATTATGTGCGGGGTAAAAGTGAAAACAGTGACTTCCACCATAGAAAACGGATTTGCTCTGCCTCCGATCAGTGAAATAGAAAAACAAATAACGCCTAAAACAAAAGGAATCGTTATCATTAACCCCAACAACCCAACTGGTTATTTATATACCCAGGAAGAACTGGAAGAACTGGCGAAGATTGTTAAAAAATATGATTTATATTTGTATTCGGACGAAGTATACCGCCGGTATTGCTACGACGGATTAAAACATTTTTCAGTCATGAACTTAAAAGGGATCGAACAAAATACGATTCTTTTCGATTCCATGTCCAAGCGTTACAGCGAATGCGGTATTCGTGTCGGGGCTATCATTACCCGCAATCATGAAATTTTGTCAATCGCCCTTAAATTCGGAATGGCACGTCTATGTCCTCCCGCACTGGGGCAAATTGCTGCAGAAGCTTCATTAGATACAACCGATGAATATTTCGCAAACGTTTACAATGAGTATATTGAAAGACGAAACTTCATGGTAAACGCATTGAATAAGATACCGGGCGTTATTTGCCCGACTCCCAAAGGCGCATTCTATTCCATTGTACGTCTGCCCGTAGACGATGCAGAAAAATTTGCTCAATGGCTGTTGGAAGACTTCAGCTATAACGGGCAAACGGTTATGCTTGCGCCGGCTGACGGATTTTATCACACTCCGGGTTTAGGAAAAGATGAAGTCAGAATCGCTTATGTTTTAAAAATCAGTGATCTGAAAAAAGCGATGGAAACGCTGGCTGTCGCTTTGAAAGAATATCCGGGCGCAAAAAAAGCATAACGGATTATTTTTCTATCTTTGCAGCAAAATTAAGCTGTCATTTTTAGATAACAAAATATGATAACGGATTTGGAATTTGATACAATCAGACCTTATACAGGTAATGAGATTACAGCTGCTACTGAACGATTAAGTAATTCTGAAGAATTTCTGGCAGTATTCAGTGGATTGACAAAAATCAAGCCGGAAACAATTATTGCATTTCTCCGGAGTATACACACTCCTGAAGAATTTCAAAGCAAATTTTTTGGACCGGCTATTCAAGCCGTTATTAACAATACCTCAGACGGAGTTACAGTTACCGGGCTGGAAAACCTCCAGCCCGATACATCTTACCTGTTTATATCCAATCACCGGGATATCATCCTCGACTCAGCTATTTTAAACCTGATTCTGCGGAATAAGGGCTTAAAATACACACAAGCTGCCATCGGGAGTAATCTATTGGTAAATGAATGGGTTACAGACCTTGTCAAGCTGAATTCCTGCTTTATCATCGAAAGAGATATTCCGGTCAGAGAAATGATCGTCAGCTCTGCCCTGCGTTCCAAATATATCCGGGGTACGATTCTGGAAGGGAAAAATTCCATCTGGATTGCCCAACGGGAAGGACGCACCAAAAACGGCGACGACAAAACCCAGCCGAGCCTGCTGAAAATGTTTAAAATGAGCGGCCCGAAGGATTTTGTAGAAAATTTCAAAGAATTGAGAATCGTTCCGGTTTCCATCTCATACGAATGGGAACCTTGCGACGACTTGAAAACGAACGAATTGTATACTAAAACGGTGAGTGAGTACGTTAAAACACCGGAAGAAGATATGCGCAGTATGCAGACAGGACTCGGGGTTTATAAAGGCAGAATCAATTTTGGTATTGACAAACCGATCACGACAGAACTGGAAACAATAGCCGGTCTTCCTTCAAACGGTGAACGCTTAAACGCACTGGCCCAATTGATAAATACCAAAATCTATAAGAATTTCAAACTGTGGCCGAATAATTACATCGCTTACGATTTACTTCACTCGGTAAATAAGTACACCCGGTTTTATAACGAAAAAGAGAAAGAAAATTTCATCCGGATCATGACTCAAAAAGTCGATCGGATCGAAGGAAACCGCTCTTTGCTCAACAATATTTTTCTGGAAATATATGCCACCCCGGTCAGGAATTGCATGGAAAATACCGGAGAATAACGGCGACGAGCGTTAATTTAAATTATTTTCAAACACATTCGCCACATTTAAACACTTAAAATCATGAAAACAGTACGCTTACTCATCATATTAGCCGCTTTCCTAATTATGATTTCCAGTGCATTTACGCTACTGGCTACAACCGACCGCACTGCGGTATACATCAATATCTTTGCTATGTTAAGTCTGGCTGTAGCAGTAACGATTATGAATTTCAAAAACACCGGAAAGCGTCAGGACAAATAAATTTTCGATACGATGTACAAAGTAAAACGAACGATATATCTCGGTAAAGATTCTGTTGACATTTGGATAGGTCTGGTCAGTAAAACCAAAAACGGAAAAAACGGGAAATATACCGTCTATTTACTGACAGACGATCCCGACAAGCCATTTAACCACGCCGAACCGATTCTCAGCGGTATTCAATCCAAAGATACAGCTATCCGTAAAGCCATCGAATACGCTAAAGACCTGTTCCAAAACATTTTGAAAAATCAAAAAACAAATACACAAGATATTCCCGAAAATCCGGAAATCTGAAAACTTATATTCAAACACAAAATCATAATGGAAAGAAAAGTCAGAGTCAGATTCGCCCCCAGCCCAACCGGGGCTCTCCATTTAGGCGGAGTCAGAACAGCTCTTTTTAACTATCTGTTTGCACGTCATAACGGAGGAGATTTCTTGCTCCGTATAGAAGATACGGATCAAACCCGTTATGTTCCGGGTGCGGAAGAATACATCATAAAATCGTTGGAATGGTGCGGTCTCAAAATTGACGAAGGGGTCAGTGTAGGCGGTGAATACGGTCCGTACCGTCAAAGTGAAAGAAAGGCACTTTACAAACAGTATGCACTTCAGTTAGTCGAGTCCGGAAATGCCTATTATTCTTTCGACACACCGGAGGAACTGGAAGCCTGCCGCAAAGCCTGCGAAACAAAAGGAGAAACCTTTATTTACAACGCCCAGAGCAGAAAAAATCTCCGTAATTCTTTAAACATGGAAACCGGAGAAGTTCAAAAATTACTGGAATCCGGCATGCCTTATGTTATCCGGTTCAAAATGCCGGATCATGAAGAATTGCATTTAAAAGACATCATCCGGGGCGAAGTAAAATTCAATACCTCCCTACTCGATGACAAAGTATTGTTCAAATCGGACGGAATGCCGACTTATCATCTGGCAAACGTCGTCGACGACTATTTAATGAAAATAACCCATGTTATCCGGGGTGAAGAATGGCTTCCTTCCCTTCCCTTGCATGTACTTTTATACCGTAGTTTCGGTTGGGAAAACGTCATGCCGGAATTTGCGCATTTACCGCTGATTCTGAAACCGGTCGGAAACGGAAAACTAAGCAAAAGAGACGGAAATAAAATGGGCTTCCCCGTATTTCCGATGCAATTTACAGACCCGGAAACCGGAGAGATATGGCACGGTTACAAAGAAGACGGTTATTTCCCCGAAGCTTTTATCAACATGTTGGCCCTTCTCGGCTGGAATGACGGAACCGATCAGGAAATTTTCTCTATGGAAGAACTATGTCAGGCTTTTTCTCTGGAAAGAGTTCACAAAGCCGGTTCCCGTTTTGACCCGGAAAAAGCCAAATGGTTCAATCACAAATATCTGATCACCAAATCCGATTCCGAGTTAGCCGGAATTTTAAATGAAATCCTGCAAAACCACGGAATCCAGGCAGAACAGCCCAAAATAGAAAGAATATGCGGACTGATGAAAGAACGGGCCAATTTCGTTACAGACATATACAACGACAGCTTGTTTTTTTTCAAAGCCCCTGAGAGCTACAATGAAAAAGACGCCAAAAAATACTGGAAAGAAGAATCGGTTCCGTTAATGCAGGAATTATACGCCATTCTTGAAAAAATCGACGATTATTCTTTCTCCAATACGGAAAAAATCATTTCGGAATGGATTACCTCCCGGGAACTGGGATTCGGTAAAGTAATGAACCCGTTCCGGGTAGCAATCGTAGGCGCAGCCAAAGGCCCCCATATGTTCGACATTATCGAAGTTATCGGCAAAGAGGAGACTTTAAGACGATTGAAAAAAGCTTTGGAAACCCTATAATCATCAAAAATAATTCAAATTATGGAAATCAACACACCTACAAGCGAAGAGAGACAATATGCCATGTTTATCCATTTGTCTCAATTAGCCGGTATAATTATTCCCGGTTTGGGATGGATATTGCCTCTCGTTCTCTGGTTAACGCGCAAAGACACTTCCGCTTATATCGATGCCAATGGGAAAGTCGTAATGAATTGGATTATTTCCAGTCTGATATATTGCATCGGAGCGGGAATCCTTATTCTGCTTCTGATCGGGATTCCTTTACTATTTGCCATAGGAATCTGTAGCCTTATTTTTATCATACTCGGTGCTATCAAAGCAAACGAAGGCACAACCTGGCAATATCCCTTAAGCATCAGATTTTTTAACTGATATGCAATAAATGTATTTTGCCGCACGGTTGTGCGGCAAAATATTTACATACCTCGTGTAACTTTTCCTTTATTCTCTTCGTCATTTGAGAAAATAACCTGAAATTTTATGAAAAAGATCATTATTTTCTTCGCTCTCGTATTTCCGTTCATTTCTGCGGCTCAGAGTAAAAATTACCGCCTTTACGGACATGTATATACGGTTGATAATTTAACCTATACAGGATATATTACATGGGGAAAAAGCAATATGTACTGGATCGACCTGTTCCGGGCCGACAAACCCAATAATCCTTATACCCATTACTTCAAATCGGAAGAACGATTGATATTCCGCAATAACGGACAGGATTCTCCGATTCCGCCAACACATCTGTTTTCATGTCGGTTCGGAAATATAAAATCCATACAGCCCCTTTCCAATTCAAAAGCCGAACTGGAAATAAAAGACGGTAACACCATCCAATTGAACCGGGGCAACTATAACGACATCGGAACAGCCATCGGAATATACTCTCCGGACAATACCTATGCTACAATCAGGTGGGATAAAATCACAAAAGTTGAATTTTGTTCTCCGGACAACGACAGTATTGCCCCCGAAAAAAATCAACCCATCTGCGGTATTATAAAAACAGACCAGGGCATTTATAAAGGCTTTATAACCTGGGATAAGGATGAAAAAACGGCAGAAGCGACATTAGACGGACAATCGCAGAACGGGTACCGTAACTTACCGTTCGAAGTGATACAAAAGATCACCAAAAACGGTAACGGTTGTAAAGTCGTTCTAAAAAACGGAAAAGAATACGATATGTGGGGTACGAACGATGTAAACACCGCAAACAGAGGCATTATTGTAAATATGCCCAATATCGGACGGGTCACAATTCCGTGGAAAAATTTCGAAATATTCGAAGCTACGGATATTCAGGATATCAATATCCTTTCTTACGAAGACTTCGGGCAACCCCAGCGGATTTACGGAGAAGTAACAACCCGTAAAGGTGAAACCTACAACGGATATATGGCCTATGATTTGGACGAAGCCATGAATTTCGAAATATTAGACGGCAACAACGACAACATCATTTATGAAATACCATTCAAATTTGTCAGCTCTATCGAGCCCAAAAATTACAAATATTCATTCGTCACGTTGACCAAAGGAGGAAGTTTAAGTTTAGGCGACTCTCCCGATGTCAACAACGAAAACAGCGGTATGCTGGTCTTCCCGGACACAGGAATACCCACCTATATTCCCTGGAAAGAGATAAAATTGATTACGTTCAAAGAGAAATAAAAACCGAGGAGAGAGATCAGCTACCGTATCTCTCTCCGATTTCATCGAAAATTCTCCATAATTCTTCTATAGAGTCAGCTTTCAGCATTTCGATCCGCAAGTCCCGGAAATGAGAAAGTCCCTTAAACATAGCCGCCATATGCCGGCGCATATGTAAAATTCCACGTATCTCATCTATCCAGTCGACAGCGAGTAAAATCTGTTCCTTGATAATAGCGATCTGTTCCTGCACAGATAAGTCGGGCAATACTTCCCCGGTTTCAAAATAATGACGAATTTGTTTGAAAATCCAAGGACGGCCTATTGTCGCCCGTCCGATCATCACAGCATCGACACCATACTTATCAAATGCTTCTGCAGCCTTTTGGGGAGTCGTAATATCTCCGTTACCGATAATCGGTATCCGAATACGGGGATTGTTCTTAACCCGCGCTATGGGTTCCCAATTCGCTTCCCCCGTATACATCTGAGCCCGTGTACGCCCGTGTATCGCTAAAGCCCGGATGCCGGCATCCTGCAATCGTTCCGCAATATCTTCGATGATAATATGTTCGCTGTCCCAACCCAAACGGGTTTTTGCTGTCACAGGTATCCGGACAGCCTTTACGATCTTTTCCGCCATTTCGATCATCAACGGAATATCCCGCAATAACCCGGCACCGGCACCCTTCTGGGCCACCCGTTTCACCGGACAACCGAAATTCAGATCGATAAAATCGGGATGTACTTCCTCGACAATCTTTGCCGCTTCCACCATAGAATCGACATAACGTCCGTATATCTGAATCGTCACGGGACGTTCGCTTTCATCTATCGTCAGCTTTTTTATCGTCTTATGAACAGAACGCACCAAAGCATCGGCAGAAACGAATTCAGAATACAGCCAATCTGCACCGAAATTTTTACAGAACTTCCGGAAAGGAGGATTGGTAATATCTTCCATCGGAGCCAGAATCAAAGGCCTGTCACCTATTTCTTTACCTGCAATTTGCATATCATTACCCTAAATTATATCCTGGAATAAAATGTTAAAGCATCATAAAATCAACTATTTCCGGCTCTCTTCACTTTGATGCCAGACGATTATTCCATAAGTTTGCCGCAAAAATAACATTTAAACTCGTATCCAAGCTATGCTGATTATAAAATTAATGCTGCTTCTGGCAACCCTATTGCCACAAAATAACGGCTGGCAACGTATCCAGACCAAGCAACACATCTCGTTTCTTTTTCCCAACAAGGCCCAGCATATAAAGAACACGACCAAAGGAATTCCGTCCGATATCTATCAAACGAAAGACCTTGCCTGCGTATTCGGTGTCGTTTGCTCCGATTTCTCCAACCAACCCGTTGAAATGAACCAAACCAATGCCGTTGCCTTATACGAACAGCTGAGAAACGGTTCGGTAGACATGGAATCTGCCATCTTAAAAAACGAACAAACCATCCCTTATGAAAATATGCTCATCAAGGAAATTGAATATTCAATAATTAAAGATAAATATGAAATGACATATTTCAAACGTTTTATTTTTAGGGATAAAATGGTATATCAAATTACAATAGGAGGAAAAACACGCCTCCTGGATATTTTAAAAAAGGAGCGGGAAATATTTTTTAATTCAATCTACTTTCCGGAAGACAATCCCACACCAAATTAAAAATAAAAGTAACTTTTCGTTATCTTCGTTCGTCACATTAACGAGATGACACGAACAGAATACAACAATAGTGTAGACAATTTCTCAGACGACGTGTACCGCTTTATTTTTAAAGCCTGCCGTAACAAGGAATTAGCCGAAGATATCGTTCAGGACAGCTACCTGACGTTATGGGAACATGTCCGGGATATAACGTACGAAAAAGCAAAAGCGTTTCTGTTTACCACATCCTATCGCAAAATGATCGATATTTTCCGAAGAGAAAAAAAGAACGGGGACATCGAAAACATCTGTACCGGCCAATATACTTATGAAGAAGAAACACCGGATTTACAGCAGATACTGGAAAAAGCCCTGGATCGCCTGTCTCCGGTCCAAAAAACAGTTGTATTGCTGAGAGACTATGAAGATTATTCCTACAAAGAAATAGCAGAAATTACCAATTTGACCGAAAGTCAGGTAAAAGTATACATTTTCAGAGCACGCAATTTTATGAAAGAATTTATCCGTACCCCGGATTTAGTGATATAAAACCATGATTACCCGCAAAAATTACGAAATATATTTCATTGAATACCTCGACGGTACGCTCTCCGAAGCAAAAGCAGCAGAATTAAAAACATTCCTGCTGCTCAATCCGGATTTGAGTGCATTGCTGGAAGACACAGACAAGGCAAAACTGAAAGCCCCGGTTCTGATTTACCGGAAAAAAAACGTATTGAAAAAAACCGAGATACAGGAATGTCCCGATTACTACGCAATTGCAACAGCCGAAACAGTACTGACACCGGAAGAAAACCAACAACTGGGAAAAAGGAAATCCGATCAGAATTTTCAAAAGCTGGTAAATACCTATCGCCAGTTCAAAGTAAAACCGGACAAAAACATTCGCTTTGAGAAAAAGAAAGCCCTTTACCATAAACCGGCATACGGTAAACTCATCATCCGCATCTCGGCTGCCGCAGCCATTGTAATGCTTATGATTTCAATGGGACGTTTCCTGATTCACCCCCGGCCGGATCAGGAAACCGTTCTTCCCATAGCCGGCAACGCAGTGAAAATAGAGCCGGCAGAGATTATCCGGCATACCCCTGCTCCGTTACCGGTAAAAACAATTGTCTTACCGGTCAGGCTCAGGCCAATATCCCCTTCTGTTTATCAGCAAAAAGAAACCGTCAATCCCGTCTCTTTATCGCCTTCCTTACTGACAAGCGTCAATATAAACGAGCTGCAAAATGAAGAGACACAAACTCCGCAGACTCCGGTTTTAGGCTCGTCCGAAATTGTATTGAACGAATCGGCACAGGAATGGAAAGCTTCGTCTACAAATTTCGAAACAAGAAATATAATTACATCCGTAATTTCAACCGGGAGAAACCTGGCCGAAAGGACAAATAAAAACATCTTGCCTTAAAACAAGCTGTAACAAATCGTTTTGCTCATCCGTCATAGGAAAAAGAATTAACATTAGAAATACAAACAATATGAAAACTTTTTTATTACTTCTGATCGTGCTATTTGCTCTTGAAAGTTTTGCAGAACCGGCAAGAGACACCGTTATCATTAAAGATTTATGGCAGAAAAAAGATACCACGAAACTGAAAGAAACGCTACGGGAAAATTTACCGGAAGACAACGAAATGAAATTACTGGAAACCAATTCGTCTTCCCCCAAAAACGTTAAAGTCAGAATCGTCCGTAATAAAAATAACACGGTCACCACCGTATACAGCGAATCGGACGAGGAAATCCGGATCCTGGGAAAAAACAGATTTAAACGTAACAACCGCAGTTACAACCGCTATCATCGCAGTTTTAGCGGTCACTGGTGTGGCTTCAATTTCGGCTTCGTCAATTTCGCCGATGCGGATTATTCAAATTATGCAGCCTCGGAAGATGGATTTATGGACTTGGACTATATGAATTCTTTTGTTATGCAATTCAATGTGTTCCAACAGAGTATCAACTTAGTTCCCCGTAACAATTTCGGTATTGTCGTCGGCTTAGGTTTGGAATACCAACGTCTTCGCTTTGACAATAAAAAATGGACCGTAACCGTAAATGACGACAACATACTGGTTCCCCAGGAAATCAACCCGGAATGGAAAGTAAAAAAGAACTCATTTAAAACCCTCTACCTCACCATACCGTTATTGATGGAAGTGCAATTTCCGGCTTTACACAGGAATAAGATGTACGTATCGGCAGGAGTCATGGGTGGCATAAGACTGCATTCCAAAACCAAGATCGTTTATAACAACAGCAATGGAAATAAGAAAAAAGAAAAAGTATCGGACGACTTCAACCTGTTGCCGGTGAAAGCAGATGTAGTGGCGCGTATCGGATACAGAGGCGTTAATGTATGGGGCAGCTACACCCTGACCAATATGTTTAAAGCCGATAAAGGCCCTAAATTACATCCATACAGCGTTGGCCTGGGAATCACATTCTGATGGATTTGCCAATATAAAAGTCACAGGCCCGATCGTCTCCCGACCTTCGACCTGTGACTTTTAATTTACAATTTAAGAAGCTTATTCAGCATTCATAATATCGGTTTGTTTATCGATAGAAGCCTGGTGAATGGCTTTGAATATTTTCTCCATAAAATCATTGTTCAATCCTTTTTCTTCTCCTTTCCGGAATACTTTTTCCAGAATCTTATCCCAACGTCCGGTCTGCAAAATAGCAATGTTATTTTGTTTTTTATAATGTCCGATCTCTTCTGACACCTTCATACGACGGCCAAGAATCTCGATCAATTCATCGTCCAACTCATCTATACGAGCCCGTAATTCATCTATATTCTCTCTGTAATTCATATTTTCCGAATCCGGATCACGAATAATCAGACTGGAGATAATTTCAGTCAGAGCAGCCGGCGTGACCTGCTGGGCGGCATCACTCAATGCGATCTCAGGACAAATATGAGATTCTACGATCAAACCGTCAAATCCTAAATCCATCGCTTGCTGAGAAACCTCACGGATGTATTCCCTTTTTCCGGAAATATGACTCGGATCACAAATCATCAAAATATCTTTGAAACGACGCTTGATCTCAATGGGTAGCTGCCATTGAGGCATATTCCTATATTTTACTTTATTGTATGTAGAAAATCCCCGGTGAATCACCCCTATCTTTTTCAACCCGGCCATATTCAAGCGCTCCAAGGCACCGATCCACAATTCGACGTCGGGATTGACCGGATTTTTCACCAACACCGGGATATCCGTACCCTTCAATGCATCGGCAATCTCCTGCATAGCAAAAGGATTAGCCGTCGTACGTGCCCCGATCCACAACATATCCACACCAGCTTTCAAAGCTTCGTACACATGTTTTACATTTGCCACTTCCGTCGAAGTTTTCATGCCCAATTCACGTTGTATCCGCCTCATCCACATCAAACCGTCTGCCCCGACTCCTTCAAAACAATTCGGACGGGTCCGGGGCTTCCATATCCCGGCACGTAAAACTTCTATTCCGGCATTTTTTAACGCCTTAGCCGTCTCGAACAATTGTTGTTCACTCTCCGCACTACAAGGTCCGGCAATGATCAACGGTTTTTTCACATCCGAGAAGATACCCCACTCATCTGCCTTGATTAAATCTAATTTAGTTACCATAAATTTTATGTTATTGTGTTTGTTATTTTTACCCCTTAGCGAATAATCCGCTTTATCTTGTTTGCATTGTAAATCAAATTCTTCACGCCTTCCTCATCGTATTCACCGATGTGTTTTTTAAATTCCTGCAATTTCTCAATATAAGTATCCAATACCGTAAGTACGTTCTCTTTATTTTGAGAAAATATCGGCGCCCACATATCCGCATTACTCTTTGCCAACCGGACAGTCGAAGAAAAGCCCCCCGATGCCAGATCGAATATATTTTTCTCATTCTTTTCCTTTTCCAACACCGTCAATGCCAAGGCAAAAGAAGATATATGGGAAATATGGGAAACATAAGCCGTATGTACATCATGGTGAGCAGCTCTCATATAGATGATCCGCATATTCAGACAATCGTACATGCTTTTAATCAACTCAACAGCCCTGAAGTCGGAGTCCTCTGCATTACAAATAATACCGGCTCTGCCGTCGAAAAGACCGGGAAGCGCCGCCCAAGGCCCGGAATACTCCGTTCCTGCCATCGGATGGGCCGCCACAAAATTTTTCCGGTTGGGATGATAATGAATGATCTCGTTGATCTTTTCTTTCGTCGAACACACATCCGTCACCACCTGCCTATCCACTTTATCCAGTATCCGGGGAATTAAACGAATGGCAGCACTTACCGGAGTGGCCACAACAATAATATCACTTCCTGAAATACATTCCTCCAAAGAAACAATTTCATCTACCAAACCGATCTCCAAAGCAGCAGTCGCGTGCAAATGATCGTTCTCTACACCGACAATCCGGTCTGCAAATTTTCGTTTTTTCAAGTCAATCGCCATCGACCCTCCGATCAATCCGATTCCAATAATACCTACCTGCATTTTTCTTTTATTTTATAACCGTCAACACCAGGAACCATGGCACAAACCACCAATTCCCAAACTTTTCTTTATCCGTCCGGCCGCTTCTCTTAAAACCGGTTGCTTCGCACAAAGCGATATCCGGATATAACGATCTCCATTACTTCCGAAAATAAATCCGGGAGTAATAAATACCCGGGCCCTTTTCAAAATAAAATCGCTCAATTCCTCTCCGTTTTTCCAGGTATCGCTGACTTTTCCCCACAAAAACATTCCCCCACTGCTTTTATCATAGCTGACCTCCAGCATATCAAAAATATCACCGGCCAGTTTTTTCCGCTCCTGATATTCCTTATTCAACGTAATATACCAACTTGCCGGTTGGGCCAATGCTTTTACTGCAGCCAACTGCAAAGGCTTAAACATACCGGAATCCATATTGCTTTTTACCTTCAATACATTCGCAATCACATCCGCAGCACCGGCAATCATACCGATACGCCAGCCGGCCATATTATGAGCTTTACTCAACGAATTCAATTCGATACAACATTCTTTAGCCCGGTCAACACTCAAAATACTCAAATGTTCCTCATTCAGAATAAAACTGTAAGGATTGTCATTGCAAATCAAAATACGATGCTTCAATCCGAAATCCACCAATTTCCGGTAAAGTTGCAGGTTTGCACGGGCACCGGTCGGCATATTCGGATAATTGACCCACATCATTTTCACTCCGGAAAGATCGCTTTTCTCCAAAGCATCAAAATCAGGCATCCATCCGTTTTCCTCTTTCAAATCAAACGGAATGACTTCCGCTTCAGTCAGTAATGTAGCCGAAGAATATGTCGGATAGCCCGGATCAGGAACCAACACCTTATCTCCTTTATTTAAAAATGCCAAAGAAAGTAATAATATCCCTTCCTTAGAACCCGTAAGCGGCTGAATCTCATGATCCGCATCCAATTCCACCTGATAATACTTCCGGTACCAGTCAGCAAAAGCCATCCGCATATCCCGAAGCCCTTTATAGCTTTGATAGGCATGATTATCCGGATTCTGAGCACCATGAACAAGCGCATCAACGACATCCGCAGCCGGAGCCATATCCGGAGAGCCTATACCCAGATTAATTACTTTTTCCCCCTGACGATTCATTTCGTCAATTTCCTGAAGCTTACGCGAAAAATAGTATTCATTTACACTATTAGTTCTATTTGCTGGCTGAATAATCATATGGATTTATTTTTAATTTTTATACGTATCGGACATCAACAACAACTCTTATATTCGCCCATAATCTTTACATCTTCTACCAAGGGATTTACAGCATTCATTGCTTCCCGGTAATGTGCATAATCGTCGAATTTGAGATCGACATAAAAGAAATACTGCCACTCTTTTCCCGGAATAGGCAAAGACTGTATTTTAGTCAGATTCAGATCATAAAAGGCAAAAATGGAAAGAATCTGAGACAAACGCCCTTTTTTGTGGGGGATTGTAAAACAAATGGACGATTTATTGATATCATTTTCAACAACTTCAATACGATCATCCACAATCAGGAAACGAGTGAAATTTTGCTTGTGGGTTTCGATACTTTCCTGCAACACTTCCAGTCCGAATAATTCCGCTGCCAAAACAGAAGCTATCGCTCCCGTATGCATCCGGCCTTCCCGGGCGATATCCGCAGCACTCTTAGCCGTATCTTCGGATTCTATCAGGCGGATATGCGGAAATTGCTTAAAAAACTCCCGGGTTTGGGCTATGGCCATATAATGCGAATGTACTTCCCGGATATCTTCTATCCGCTGTCCGGGCAATGCCATCAGATTCTGCTGAATCCGGAGAAACACCTCCCCCTTGATTTGCTTTCCGTATTTATGCAGCAAAGCATAATTAGGCAAAAGTCCGCCGGCAACCGTATTTTCGATGGCCATAACAGCCCCCTCAGCCTCCTTTCTTTCCAACCCCACGAACAAATCTTCAAAATTCAGACATTCCAATACATCTATATCATCTCCGTAATACAAGCGGGCTGCCTGCTCGTGAAAACATCCGTGTACCCCCTGGATAGCAATTTTCTTTTTCATTCTTAAGTAATTATTCAAAATTAATTGTACATTTCAAGACTTTAAGTATCTGTATACAAATAGTCAACGAAAATATTAAATTAAGTCAACGGACTTATTTATTGTTTTATGCGTGTTCCAAATAAAAACCCCCGGAGTTCTGCCGGGGGTCATATAAATTTTATTCCATGAGTTGAAGACAAATATATACGCCTACCGGCTACTCTTGATACAATAAAAGTAGAAATAATAATACCGGTTGCTAAATCGAAAAAAATTCATCTCAAAACTGAATTAAAAAAGCCCTGAATCATCAGGGCTCCGTTATATTTTATTCAAAAAAAAATCCATACCAAAGCCCTTTACCTTCTGCTAAAAAAGTAATAATAAAAATAATATGCAAAAGAAAAAGACTTCATACTTCTCTGTTCATTACAGGCACAAATATACAAACAAATCTTTTCCCTCCCAGATTTCTCCCTATTATTTTTACAAATAATATAATTTCAAACAAAATAAACAGTCTTCGTTGAAAATAAAACATCACTTAAACCACATTTGACTGAAATAAGTACCTTGATTTCCACCTCCGACAGAACCATCTGTAGTAAAATAACTTTTATACATAGCATTACTCCAATTTCTATTAATGGTAACCGTTACATCCCCCCAGTTTCCACTTCCCTTACTACCACAAGGTAAACCTGTAATACAAGCATTGTTGTAATTCATAAAATAATAGGCATCGCAACAACTCTCCGAGGTCCCCTGGACACTAGTTATTTTCTGATAAGTACTTACGGATGCCAAAGCGACAAAGCGAGCGTAGTCAGTTACCCGGTTTTTATAATGACGGGCATTATGTCCCGGGAATCCGTGCCACCCGGCAGAAATCTGATCAAACCGGGTCCACCCCCCGTTTGCCATATCACAATAAGCAACATAGGGCTGAATTCCACCGAAGCCATCCGGATCTATCAAATAATTTCCATTCGTCCGCATGCCGGAATCATAATAATCTTTGCAAGAACGACATAAATATTTAGCCCGTTTCATATAGACTCTATCCGGAAACTCCTCGCAAATCAAACTCGCCGTAAAATGACATTCTACCAGATCATTCTCGGCTACAATGTCCTTAAACGTAATCTTTCCTGTCTTCTCATCAATTGCTATTCTCTCACATTCGTCCTCGACTAAATGCCACTCCTGCGGATCATCTCCGGTCCAACGATGAGCCAATACATAAGCATTTTCCATAAACATGTAACTTTCCGAAATACCCTCAAAAGGATCTATTGTTTGCGGAAGTGCTAAAATTTCAAGTCGTCTCGACCAATTACATTGTTTATTTTGAGATTCAACCGACAAATCGACATAATAAATTCCATTGGGCCAATTATCTCCGACTTTTAAATCAGAAGTCACAACTTTATAGCTGCTATGAAAATCATCTTCCTCATTGGGCATCTTCGTACTGTCCGTATCGATAATTTTCCATTTGAAATAAGAAGGTAATGGCGTAGTTGCCACAAAACCTTTAATTTCCTGACAGGGGATCAAAGTATCCTGTAAACGATTCATTTTAAAACCATGTCCTACGACCAACGCGACAACACCACTCTCTCCGCTACCTGTCGGAGTTGCCAAGCAACGCTTATACCGGTATTCCATTGCGGTTCCAAAAGGTACATTTAAAGTCAGCCCGACCAAGGTCAGATCTTTATGAGATTCACCCTTTATCCGCTCCCAGGTTTTACCGTAATCCTTGCTGCAATACCAACTGTAAAGATTATTAAAACGGGTCTCACTAACACTACCTGTTATAGTATATTCTGTCGCACTACAAACCGTATCACGAATAATCACACTCCCGGAAGAAAGACCATTTTCAAGAGTTAAAGAAGAAGATTCCGCTTCCGGCAATCTACCTAATCCCAGTCGAATCCCAACAGTCGGCTTCCGATCCGTCAATGAAGAAAAGTATCCGATAGCATTACGTCGATCAGAAACAGCAAGTTCTTCTATTCCGGCATAACTACCTCCCCTTACACCGAAAGCCATAGAATCCTGTGGCCAATAATACAAAGGGACATCTGTATTTCCATCAATATCCAAACCGCCATCACCTTGTTTTCGTCCATCCAACTGACGTCCGTATATGTCACAGTTATAATAAATTTCAGCAAGATTACCGCTCAAATCCTCTACTCCCCAATAACTGATTCCACACTCTGTACGATCTCTGGTATTCCGTAAAAATGAACCGGAACGGACAGGGCCTTCTATCAAATTTTCAGCATTTACATTGCCGCTATTTAAGTATTCAGAGACTTTACCCGCATTTTTCAATCCTGTTCCCCCCGTGATATTTGTTCCTCCTGTTGCAATTTCGCCTGCCTTAGGGACGTAAGGATAAGGAGCACGAGCCATTTTTTCGTATTCCAATTCACTCAGCGGACGTAACCCACACCAATCTGCATAGGCAAGCATATCCGCAGGAGTAAGAAAGTTACAAGCGATTGTTTGTCCGTCGTCATCGCTATTAGGTAAATTTAACGGATTGAGATCACAGGCAAAAACATACGGATCGTCAGATTTTTCTCTTTGTTTATATAAAATAATGCCGTTACGACAGGAAGGTCGAGTACGATCGGTTCCGAAAATATAATCTCCCTCTTTCAAAGCGTCTAAAACTCCCCCAATCGTCCGTGCATACTGGGAAGAACAGTCCAACTTATTCAAAAAAGATACATATTGTTCTTGTGTCAACTCATATTTCATAACAAAAAAACCCCGATATCCATTTGGATAATTTTCTGGAAGATTATGCTCCGTTTCATCGATTAACACCGGCCCCGGATCATCTAAAACCATTTCCGACATTGCGACATTATTTATCCGGATCATATTGTCAACAACCGCACTTTCAGCCTCAGGTATCCGAATTCTATAATACCGGTAAGCAGCAGGTTCTTCGATCTTAATAGCTCCTGCAATGGGATAAGATTGGGAAGCTGTACCCCAAAATGCCGACCCGCCACTCCAAAGCTCTGTCCAAGTCAGAGCATCAGAAGAAGCTTCCAAATACCATATTCCATCAGGAACCGCTCGTCCTTTATCCAACAACCGATACTCCCCGGATACACCGAAATAACAAATTTTACGGGCTGTTTTAAAATCGACCTGCCATACTGCCGGTGCGACTCCAGACCAAGCGATTTTATCCGGTTGCAGTGCGATATTCTTACGGTCAGCAGCATTCACCGCCAAATTAGAATTTGACGATGCAGTATAAGTAAAACCACTATTACTCCCGATAATATCATCTTCAGCAGGAATTCCACCCAAAGTAGTAGAATTAAACGTATTTACAGAATATCTATCCCCCAAATAGAATGGAGCAGTAGGTATATACACCATCTCAATTCCTTCAAAAGCAAAAAAAATCTGTCGAGAATGGAACATCTCCTCCGTCAATAATTTCTCCGAATTTCCATTCAGTTTCCAGCGTAAACGCAATTTCACATTTGTATCACCTTGCCCCTCTTTATTCCGGTATACAAAAAAACCGACAGAGCGGATATCTGCATCATACCCCTCATTTTCAATCACAACACTATTTTCTTCTAAATAAATGCTATTCCACTTTCCTTCATCTTTCAATTTAAATTTACCAAAAACATATACGGCATCATAATTAAAAACATTACACCACGAATTCTCCCACAACAAATTCAACTCAACGGTCGCTGTAACCCCATCAACAGAAAGGATAACGGCATCACTCTTAACTCTTAAATTACTGGCGAATAATACAGACGGATATATAATAACAATACTAAATAACAGGATTACTTTTTTCATAATTACCACTACAATAATACAAAGAGCAAAAGTAAGTTATATTTGACCATTTTCATTGTACGTCTTCATATAATTCATATCGAATCTTTTTTCAGTTATGTCATTTTCACGGTTCTCTCCTTTTTATTTTCTAACTTTGTCCGGTAATCCAAAAATATAAATTTCATGCCTGACAAAAATGTACTTTTTCTTTTAGATGCTTACGCATTGATATACAGATCCTATTACGCCTTTATCAACAATCCACGGATTACGACAAGCGGCATAAATACTTCAGCGACTTTCGGTTTTTGTAATTTCTTATTGGAATTGCTTGAACAAGAAAAGCCGACACATATTGCTGTTGTTTTCGATCCGGAAGGTCCGACATTTCGCCATGAAATGTATCCGCAGTATAAGGCCCAACGCCCAAAAATGCCGGAAGATCTGAAAAAATCAATTCCTTATATCAAAAATATCATCAAAGGATTAGGGATCAAATGCGTCGAAGTTCCGGGTTTTGAAGCTGACGATGTCATCGGTACTCTGGCTTGCAAAGGAGAAAAAGAAGGATATACAGTGTATATGATCACCCCGGATAAAGACTATGCACAATTAGTCAGTGAAAAAATATTCATGTATAAGCCCGGCCGTTCAGGCAATAAATCGGAAGTATGGGGGATCCCGGAGGTATTGGATCATTTCGGAATAGAAAAAGTATGTCAGGTTGTCGATATTCTGGGCTTAATGGGAGATACAGCCGACAATGTTCCGGGATGTTCGGGCATCGGTCCCAAAAGCGCGGCTTCTTTGGTCTATAAATACGGCGATATAGACGGTATTTATGCGCATATCGACGAATTGAAAGGCAAGCAGAGGGAGAATCTCCTCAATTGCCAACCGACAGTACATTTGTCCAGAACCCTTGTTACAATCAATTCCGAGGTTCCTACCGACTATTCTGCCAGCGATCTGGAGAAAGAACATATCGACACTCAAATTCTGGAACCGATATTCAAAGAACTGGAATTGTTCTCTCTTTCGCGACGACTTTTTGCGACAGAAATGGCTGAAGACGAAGCAACGGAAAAACTGACGGACGTAGAGACAGAATACCGAAACCGGACAGCGGATATAGACGAATTATTAAGCGAATTGCAACAAGCCCCGGAATTTGTATTTCATGCCGTTTTCCAAACAGGCAACATATACACTTCCTATCCGGCATGGCTTTGTTTTTCGACAAAAACACATTGTGTAAATTTCATCAAATTACCGGTCAATTTCTCTGAAACCGAAAAAATCCTGAAAAAATTCTGCCCATTACTGGAAGACAACAGCAAAATTTTAATATCCCCGGATGTAAAAGACGACATAATCTGGCTGAAGCGGGCAGGCATAACACTGAAAAACCAGATATTCGACATAAAAATCGCTCATTACGTCCTGCATCCCGACATGTCACACGATCTGGCACGTATAGCCTTACAATACCTGAACTATACATTGACGGAAGCAAAGCCCGAAAACCAACAGCTCAGCCTGTTTTTCGAAGACGAAGCCAAAGAAGACCGGAATTTTGCTGAAAAAGCGGACGTATTATTCCAGTTAAAAGAAAAACTGAATACGGCATTAATGGAAACGGGACTCATCCGTCTGTTTAATGAAATCGAAATGCCGCTGGTGTCTGTATTGGCGGACATGGAATTTGAAGGGGTAAGCATCGATACGCAAGCTTTACAGGAAATATCGACCGACTTAAAACAACGGATCGATATTGTCGAAAAAGAAATATACGACCTGGCAGGACATCCTTTTAACATCAGCTCGCCCAAACAACTGGGCGAAGTACTTTTCGACGAAATGAACGTCGACGGAGGTAATAAAAAAACCAAAACCGGTCAATACAGCACTTCCGAACAGGTGCTTGCCAAATTGGAAAACGAACATCCGATCGTTTCCAAAATACTCGATTACAGAGGCCTGAAGAAACTTTTAACGACCTATGCCGAAGCCTTACCGACATACATTGATCCCGGAACCGGCAAAATACATACTCATTTCAATCAGGCAGAAGCTGCAACAGGCAGGCTAAGCAGTTTAAACCCCAATCTGCAAAACATTCCGATACGTACCGAAGAAGGACGTAAAATCCGGAAAGCCTTCGTCACCGGAAATCCAGACTATCTATTTTTTTCTGCCGACTATTCCCAAGTCGAATTACGCCTGATGGCACATCTTAGCCAGACGCAGGAACTGATAGATGCCTTCCGGCACAACGAAGACGTTCACACGGCCACGGCCGCAAAAATCTTCCACGTTCCGGTAAACGAAGTCACACCCGAAATGAGAAGAAGAGCTAAAACGGCTAATTTCGGCATTATTTACGGGATTTCTGCCTGGGGACTCGCCGAACGTTTGCACATCAGCCGAAAAGAAGGGAAAGAATTAATCGACGGCTATTTCGAACTTTATCCGGGAGTCAAAAAATACATGGAAGAATCGGTAGAAAAAGCACGTAAAAAAGAATACGTCGAAACAATCATGGGCAGAAGACGGTATTTACGGGACATCAACTCGAGAAATGCCGTCATCCGGGGTATGGCCGAACGCAATGCCGTAAACGCACCGATACAGGGTTCTGCGGCAGACATTATTAAACTCGCCATGATCCATATTCAAGCCCAATTACAAAAAAGAGGGATGAAATCCAAAATGATTCTTCAGGTACACGACGAATTGAACTTCAAATGTCACAAAGACGAACAGGAAGCCTTGAAAAACCTGGTCAGGGAATGTATGGAAAACGTAGTGCAACTCTCCGTTCCCCTGACCGTCAGTTGCGGATTCGGGAACAACTGGTACGAAGCCCACTAAAAGAAAAGGGAAATGTCAAGTAGACATTTCCCTTTTCTTCTACCGGATAAGCATCACACTGCCTTCCGTTTTACCTCCGTCATTATTCCAGACGGAACCGTCAATAAAGGTTGCACTCACCTTCCAGGTGTAATTTCCCTTCGGGACAGGAGCACCGTTAAAGGTTCCGTCCCAGTATTCGGCCGGATGGCCGTTTTCCACTTTATCGGAACTCCATACACATCCACCCCAGGCATCGTATATCTGAATCTTATAGGTATGCAATCCGACACCCTTAGGCTGAAAACGGGCTATTCCCCTGTAATCTCCGCCTTCTCCCATATTGTCGTCGGGCATCCCCGGTGCAAATGCCGTCGGAATAAACAATCCTTTTACGGCCGATACGGAAATCCGATCCGAAACACTATCCACGCAACCATATTGAGTAATCCCTTTCAACACCACCTCATACACCCCGTTATTCCGGAAACGATGATACGGGGATTCCTGTGTCACAACAGCCGAATTATCTCCGAAATCCCAGATATAACGCAATGAATCGCCCCATGTTTTCGGGAAAACATCCGATAAATTCGTAAACCGGACCCCTCCGTTATCTATTTCAGGCAATTCCGTATTTCCGGGAATATCTCCCGGCACAGAATTATCCTTATCCCAGGAAAAATCAACAGTCGGCAAAGGATAAACCGTTACGGTCTCCGTTTTTTCAGATACACAACCTTCCGCATTATTAGCTACAATCCTTATCGTATATACACCCTCACCTTCATAAAGATAGTCAAAACTGCTTTCTGTCATGATATTTCCATCTCCCATATCCCATCTTGCGCCTTCTCCGTACAAAGACGTACTTTCAAAATGTACCGGAGTTGCATCACAGATTTCATGAGGCGTAACACTGAAATCGGCTTTTACCAGACGGGAAGATACGACATCTTTGACAAAGACATCCGGACAACGGGTCGCATTGTTATAAGCCGTCAATTTTATCTGTATTTTCCCGAATTCAGGAGCAGGTGTCAATATTTCCGGCTGAAACAATCTTGAAAACAAAGTGCCGTTATAGGACCACTCGAAAGAATTCTTTTCCGGTTCCGGGGTACGGTTATCCAAACCAATTTGAATCACACCGTCATCCGTACAGAACAACGTATCGGATACAATAAATCCGGCAACCGGCGTTTCCAATGTCATTACCGATACAGAATCCGAACCCACACATCCCGCGCCGGAAGTAACCTTCAGCAATACCTTATATTCTCCCGGCAATTCAAACACAACCCCATCCACATCATTACTTGCAGCGGTGACTCCGTTACGGAAATCCCAATATACCTGTTCGGCAGGATCGTTTGTTTCTTCTCCCTGAAACACCCGGATAAAACGAACCGTATCCGGGGCACATCCCCGGGCAGCCGGTTCCACACGAATTCCAGCCCCAGGCGTTTTATGGATCACGACAGAACTTACTTTTTCTACCGGACAATATCCTTCCGATAAAGCATTCGCTTTTAATGTCACCCGATACGAGCCGGCATTTTTAAACACATGAACAACGGAATCCTTGTTCGTAATAATCGGACTACCATCCCCAAAATCCCAACGGAATCCTGAAAAATGCTCCCGCCACTCCGGTTTTACACTCAATGCAGTCTCCCTGTCGGAACACAATACATCTCCGGGAATGCTGAAATCCAGTTTATCATTTCCCAAAACCGTAATTACCTGGGATATTGAATCCGAATTACATTTATCTTTTACCGTTAACGTTATTTTATATTCTCCCGGCTTTGCAAACCGATGCTCCACCAGCGAATCCGAAATAGAATTCGATTGATAAGCCACACCCGGCTCCAACGTCCACAAAGCCTCATACCGGGCATTTCCAAACCCGAACGAACGGTTCAAGAATCCCCAATTTTGTCCGAAACATTTAGCATAGGCCGGATCATCACTGATTCCTATCCGGGCTTTAACCTGTAAAGGATATACTTTCAAATCGGTATATGCCGTGTCTTCCTGACAGGCATTCCCGACAATCAACCGGATCGGATAAGTCAATACCACCGTCGAATCATTGGTAAAACGATGTCCGATAATTTCAGGATTCCCTTCCTCTATATTCTGCCATTCATCCGAATCCCCCCAATTGATCTTTGCATAAGTCCAAACCCCTTCCGTCGTATTTTCAACATAACGAACAATCTGACGGCAATCTTCCGTTTCGGGCACAATATTCAAGCCGGCTTTCAGCAAAGCCCCCACAACCACATTTTCCCTCCTGGAGCGAACGCATCCGTTAGCATAATGAGAAGTCAGCATCACCGGATAAATACCGGCTTTTTCATAACGATGGGTAAGCATTGCTCCGCTTTCCGGCAAAGAACCGTCAGCAAAATCCCAGACATAATTTCCGGCAGGCACATCCGTTGAAAATACCAATTCCATACCGGGACACCGCGGTTCGGAAACCGTAAATAATCCCGGCACCGGAGCCGGACGGATTTGAACAACAACCTCCTCCGTCCTGGTGATATGACAGCCATACTTAGCACCGGCAACAATCTGCAAACGCACCTCTCCGTTTCCCTCTCCGGGAAGATAATACTCATCTGTCAACCGGCCATCCCCCGAAACGACATGCCAGGAAACCACTTCACTATCGGTACCCACAGCTATCTGTTCCAGTCTCACAGAATCTCCCTGACATACAAAAGGCACAGACTCCAAAATATCAATTTCCGGAACCTCTCTGAAAGAAATGTTTACAGAATCACCGGTAGGCTCGTCCGCACAAACACCGGGGGCATATACTTCTGCAACAATACCAAAGTCATTCCGGCTTACATCGGCAGCCGTCAAAGTATAAACGATACTTTCAGTCTCTTTATCCGTCGTCAGAAAAGGAGTTGCAGTTCCGAAAATTTTCCAGTCGATACGATCGATATTTTCCCGCATTTTCAAAAAAGCAACAGGAATCGTTATTTCCATGCCGGCTTCAGGACATAACACCTGATCTGCCAAAGCGATTTCAGGCAAAACTGTCCTGGTAAATGCTCTGGTCAACACTTCTTCAGGACATCCCTCGGAAGCTTTTACCGTAAGGGTTACACTACCGGAAACAAAATCTTCTTTCCCCTGAATACGAGGCATAAGATTACCGTCTACAATCGAAATATCTGCACCGACAGCGCTCCATTCCAAACCGGAATAATCGACCAAATTCAATGTATGCCGGTCGATATCGGTCCAACGTTCTCCGCAAAGTCCGGGAATTGCAAATTCACCGGTAATCATTTGTCTTTGCTTATACAACACAACCGTATCTTTTACCTGCCAATCCATATACCGGCAAGCGCCTAAATCCACGGAAACAAGGACAGTATCCGACTCTCCCGCATTTTTATTGAAATGATAAATCTGAGACGGCAATAAATTCCGGTCGTTAAAATACAAATGCCCCGTCATGTATTCCGGTCGTTGCAAACGAACTCCCCAATGGTCAATAATATTTTCAACCTGCACTTCTGCCGGGCATAATGTATCCTGTTTCCGCTCTATCGAAAGGCCCGGGTTATGATAGGTCTTGAAATAATCGGAAACCAGACTCTCTTTTCTGAAATCGGCACCGGCAACCGTACCGTCGTAAAAAGTACAAGTTTTACGGGTAACGATTTTCAAGCGATGATCGCCTCCGTTACCGGAAACATAATAATAAGATGAATCCCCGTTAAAACTACCGTCAACACCTTCTTTTTCCCATTCAAAAACGGTATAGCGATCGGCGACTTCATAATTGAACATTGAGGTCGTTTCAACCGAATCTCCCGCACAAAGATTCATCATCGTTCTGGCATGAGGCTGTACGTTTACCAGATCGATCATCTCTATATTTCCCGAATATGCATCCGGACAACCGGGTAAACCGATCATCTTAATTCTGGTCTTTACCTGAAAATTACGTCCGAAATCCAAATCCCACATACCGAAATTGAGGATGGAATCCCTTTCGACAAAAGCATCGTTACTCAATCCGGTTTTTTCAATGACCAACCGCTGATAATTATCACAGGTAAAGAAATCCGGAGCGATCCGGTTGACATTGATCTGACGCTCCTTTGCAATTAAAGTATCTCTATTGAGCGCCCATGTCAAAGCCGCATTTATCTTCAGATAAACCGTATCTTTCAACATACCGTCGGCATAATCCAGTTCAATTTTTACCGTATCTCCGCTCCCGACTCTTTTCCCCGGTTCCGGCGTATAAACCACACCAAATCCCCGGTCCGGCTCGATACGTCCCCAGCCCTCCCCGGTATTCAACAACTTCCATTTCAGATTCGTCTCCTCGATAAAATAGCCGTATGCTTTCCCCCATAAAGGGCAGGGAGAATCGTCACAAACAGCCCATTTTCCCCCGTATATTTTCGGTAAAGAACTATAAACAATCAGAGAGTCTCTCAATATCTCACCTCCGCAATAAGAGGAACTGACTTGAGCTTCCAGATAAAATACCAAAGAATCTGCCTTCAGGTCCTCTCCGGACAAAACAAAACTGTTTCCGTCAAAATGCCCTGTCAAATCAGCCCGTTTACTCCATACAAAAGTAGCCTCATCCACATATTTCGAATCGATATAACCATCCATTCGGGTAAAATCATACCTACCGGGAGCAGTATCATCCAGGGTATCTGTTTTCATAATACGCAAATAGGGCTTCTGTAATATAAGCTTACGGGAAAGTTCCAGTACACAGCTATTCTCCACATCCGTTTCCGAATGATAAGCCCGATACGTCATTTTTAAGGAATCCGGGAAATCCGTCGTCACCACCAACTGATAATCGCTCGGAATATCTTTTTTATCCAGAAGGAAGGAAGACGCATCCGCATTCGCCGAGCCGACCTTTAAATCCACTTTCACCCCGGGTTCTGCCGGAAAAGTCATAGCAAGCGGATCCCACACAGGATAGTTTCCCGTACCGATCACACAAAATGTATCCCGCTCTTTTAAAACGGAGAAAACAGGTTCCGCCTTCGGAATAAAAATCAACGAATCTCTTATATAACACCCTTTCGACAGACTCAACTTCACATACAACGTATCGTTCATTCCGGGAGTAAAAGTCAGGGCAGACGGTAAAGCCGACGCTTTCTGCCAATCCGGATCCGACTGCCGCCATTGCCATTCGGCCCAACGATAACCGGTAGCGGCCTCACTGAACAAATCTGACACCGTTACTTCCGTCTGACGATCACAATAGCGAAGACTATCGGCAAATTTAAAGCCATCGGGAGACAAGCCGATATAGACAGTATCTATCAATATCTGCATGCAACCGTCGGGAGACAGGCCGTGCCGAAGTATAATCTTTTCTTCCGCAATACCCACAAAATCCCAGCGACGGGTCCATGACAAATGCTCCTGTGTTTCTTCTACAGGCCGGTCTATTGGTCTGAAATCCTGATTCAACCTCGTATAAATCGTCTCGATATAATAAGACTCCGGAATGGTTCCGGCTAATTTATATTCATAATCTGTTCCGGAACAAAGCGTATCGTTATCCTCCAGTCCGTTGCGCAACAACCGGACATCCGGCTTGATAAACGTATAAAAACCGAGAGACTGACTATCGCTCCAACCACAATAATTCCGGGCTTTTACTTCGATATAATTGAGATTTTCCGTCACACTGTCAAAACGGTAAATCTGTAAATCGCCCTCCCGAAAAATCATCGTATCCAAAGGCCCGAGTCCTTTCTTAAACACAAAAGCAATAGAATCGACCGACAAATTATTGGAATCGATAGCTGCCTGAAAATCCTGTAAAACATAACTGAACGTATCACAACGGGATGCACGTCCTCCGCGGAACACAATATCGTAAGAACTGATCAGACTATCGACCAGGGCACCTCCGGCCAAAGTCGGGATACCTCCCTGACAAACCGTAAATACGTCCTGTGAAGTCCCGCACACGTTATGCTCCCGGGTAAATTTGATTTCAAAAACCCCGGCTTCTCTGATCTTCAGATTCACTTTAGACGAATCACAAGCTTCCGGATAGCTCACCTCAGCGTCTGCTTTAAACATCTGTTGCGAAACCAGTTCATAACCCACCGGTTCGGACACATCGTCTGTCCCGGACCGGGTAACTTCAATCTTATATTCCGGCCATCTTTCAAATTTTATTCGCCGGGCGGGGTCCGACAAAGTAATTACCGGATTGTCTTTTATACAAAGCTGATCCGTTACACAGGCCAAAGGCAGGTCCAGCCCATTTTCATACACTTCGATCGGTCGTTTTTGCATACTTTCAAATACAGAATCCGTTTCTAAAGTATCCCGGCCGCAAAAATTCTCCGCAATAATTTTTATTTTATAATATCCCGGAGCATTAAAAATCAATCTTGCAGAATCGACGACCGTCTTATCGTGGGTGACCGGAATCTCTTCCCACACCGGATTTACCGGTTCTTCCGCCCTGTAAAAGGTAAACTTCATCTGCGCCCCGACCATATAAGAAGGAAAGCCCTGCCAGTCCATATACATGTTATTGTATATCTTATCACATACAAACGCCTCGTTTCCCGTACAAATCCTTATCGGCTCCTCGGCCTCGTAATCGTAATTAAAAATTTCCGACAATTTGGGTTTGTCGTATATATACAAAGGGGTAAAATCTGTATTGTTAAACAAGAAATAAGCGGAAAACTGATCCGAACAAACCATGCGGAACCCCACCGATAAATCATACTGCCCTACAGGCTTTCTCATAATCAGCATCCAGACATCGGGCATATTCGTCGTATCGGCAACAAACAGGGTATCTTTTCTAGCTGCAGCCGCACTTACCAATTCGGAAGAAATATTGCAAGTCAGTGTATACTTTGTATGCGGAGGATTTGCCTCCGTACCTTTCAGCTTTATCCAAAACGTATCCTGCTCATACTCCATACAACGATTCTTCGGCTCCCTGTTCAATACCTCAACCTCACATTTCTGTAAATCCTGATTAAATTCTTTCTGGTAAAAAGTAAGCGGAGGATAGGCCAATGAAGAAGTCAACGTCACTTTCAAATCGAAAATTCCGGCACGACCATACGTATGCTCCACTTGCAGATCGTCCCCGGTAAAAACAAGTATTCCGGAAGAAGTAGCGTCTCCCCAATCTATCTCCAACTGGTCGTACCCCAACGGCATATCTGCCTGTAAAAATTTAAACACTAACTCATGCTGTGTCGTAACCCCTTCCCAATAATGGTAATTGACGAACCAAACGGTGTCGTCTTTCTCACTCCACCGGGCCTGCCATTGCTGATAACCGATCGTATCCGTCCATACTTCTTCAGCCACACGTTGCCCCCAGGCAAAATTCAAGCATACAAACACACAGAGCACACAGAAAAGTCCCCTTTTCATTATTACATTTTTATACATACATATACCTTACCCAATATAAAGTAGGGTAAAAGTACATATTATTCTAAAAAAATATTAAATATTGCTGTTTTTTTTCTATCATTGCAGCAATTTAGGTTGTATGGCATGAAAGGGACCTGGGAAAACAAAATAATATGCTTCTGTATTTTCTTTTTTGGGTCAGGATTTTCTCTCCTGGCACAAGATTATAATTTCTCCCAATTTTGGGAAAACCGGACATATTACAATCCGGCTTATGTCGGATTGCATGAAGGGGAATTAAACAGCTTGCTGACTTACCGGAAACTTTGGCCGAAATTTGACGGGAACTTTTCTACCGTTTTCTTTTCCGCCGATCTGAAAACATACAACAACTATGGTTTCGGTCTGACATTTATTTCCGGGGATGAAGGCGGAGGATTTATAAAATCGACATCGGCAGGACTTTCATACTCCTGGAGAGGCTATTTCAACAAAGAAAAAAATATCTTTTTCCAATTGGGAATTCGCGGAAGTTATAACCATGAAAAACTGAATTTCAACAAATACATCTTTTCCGGACAGTTACACGAAATATATGGAAATATATTTCCTCAACCGGATTTACAAGGCATAGAAAAAAAGCAAAATTACTGGGATTTCAGTACAGGAGCCCTGGTTTGTATCCCCTGGCAACGCCACTACCAGGAATTCATGACCAATTACATCGGATTTTCCGTAAGCCACTTCACCCGCCCAAAAGACAATTTCATTGAAGACGATTATAAACTCCCCATAAAAGTCAGTTTCCAATGGAACGGATTCCTTCGTACTTCCTTACGCAGCCTCGATAAAAAAAGCTATTTGTATCTTTGTCCGGGATTAATATTCGAAAATCAGGGCGATAAGTTGTTATCTTCCTCTTCTTTCAATAATTTTGTCGTCGGAAGTGACCTGACAACCGACCCGTTATTTGCGGGAATATGGTATAGTTCCCAATTGTTAAACAACTCGGATGAAAACTATAAAGCTCTGATTTTCAAATTCGGAGTAAAATTGAATTCCGAAAAGAAGAACTTTCAATATCGTTTGGCCTACACCTACGATATGTCCTTGGGAAACCTGACAAAGAATACGGAAGGGTCACATGAAATCAGTATAAATGTCGTATACAGGTTTAATGCGAAATACAGATACAACATATATTCATTCTGACCCTGCATTTGCAGAGGCAAATCCCTGTCAGATCATTCAGGAAAAAAAAGACTCGGTAGAATATATCCCTCTGAAATCTTATAATCCCATCATCCCGTTAAACAATACCCGCCACACAACGGGATGTTTGATTTATACCATTCTGTTTCTGATCGTTTTCGCTTTTTTGCGAATCCGCGGAAAAGGGTTGCTTTCCTTACTATTTCAGGTCATATTGAAAAAAAAGAAATACGAAATCATTCTGAATGACGGCATTATACCTAATTTGGTTTATTATATACTGGCATTGGTATTGTCTTTTTCAGCAATAGCAATCGGAGTCACATACATCATAAATCAGGAAGTCGATTTCGAGTATGCCTTCTATATTTTCGGCATACTGCTTTTTTACCACATCGGCATACTCTGCATCGTACGATTTATTTCCTGGACATTCAATGCACATTATGCAGGAGAAGAAGTCATTGTCAATTTATGGGTGTATCACATATGGGCGGGTTTTTTGATCTCGCCGTTCATTATTGCACTCTTTTTCGTCAAAATTTTTGCTATCCCCTTATTATTAAAAATCATTACAATCTGTTTAGCATTGTTTTATCTTGTTAAATTTATCCGGTGGGTCGAAATATTATTTGTCTACAGGGTTTCAATTTTCTATATGATTTTGTACCTTTGTGCCCTTGAAGTTATACCTGTGCTTATCCTGTATAAGTTATTGGCGTATTAACACAAGTGAGTATTAATATTTAAAACTTACAGCTTTGAAGATCAAAAAAGTACTCGTTTCACAACCTAAACCGACCACTGAAAAATCTCCTTATTTTGATTTAGCAGAAAAATACAACCTGAAACTGGAATTCAGGCCTTTTATAAAAATCGAAGGAGTAACAGCTAAAGAGTTCAGACAGGAAAAAATCAATATTCTGGACCATACAGCCATTATATTCACAAGCCGGACCGCAATCGATCACTTTTTCAGAATTTGCGGAGAATTACGTATCACGGTTCCAGATACGATGAAATACTTTTGTATATCAGAAGCCACAGCATTTTATTTACAAAAATACATTGTTTACCGGAAACGGAAAATCTTCTACGGGGATAAAAAAGTAGATGATATGACCAAAATTCTGTTGAAACACAAGACAGAAAATTTCCTGGTCCCTCTCTCTGATATTCATAAAGAAAATATTCCGGGACTTCTCGATCAGTTGCACCTGAAATACACAAAAGCAATTTTATACAAAACGGTCGCAAGTGATTTAAGTGATATTAAAGATCTCAAAGAATACGACATTGTTGCATTCTACACTCCGGCCGGAATTAATTCTTTGTTTCAAAATTTTCCGGATTTCGTGCAGGATACGACGATTATTGCAGCATTCGGCCCGGCAACGGCAGAAGCTGTTGAAGCAGCAGGCTTGCGTCTCGATATTCAGGCCCCTACCATCAAATGCCCTTCTATGACAATGGCAATAGAAGAGTTCATCAAGAAATACAACAAGGAAAACAAAATAAAATAAAGGAAGCCGGATAAACCCGGCCTCCTTTTATTTCTATGAATACATTCTGCAAATCTGAACGTTTATGCAATAAAATTCTGTTTGAAGAATTATTGACTTCAGATTTCAGTTTTGTAAGTTATCCTTTCCGGGTAATCGCTAAAAAATCCTCTCAACCGGGAGAAATTCCGGCACGCATAGCCATCAGTATCAGTAAAAAGAAATTCAAACGGGCTGTCAAAAGAAACCGGCTGAAACGACTGACCCGGGAGGCCTATCGTCTGCATAAAACCTCCGCTTTCGAAAACCGGCTTTTTCCTACGCTGGATATTCTTTTTATTTACCTGGACCATACGGAATGGAAATATACAAAAATTGAAAAAGCGATCCGGAATTCATTGCAAAAAATCACACAGCATTTCGACAATGCTTCCTGCCATGAATGAAATTTATAAATATATCAGGCATTTTGTCATATATTTATTGTTGATACCCATTCGTTTCTATCAACATTGCATTTCTCCGCTAAAACCACCGACCTGCCGCTACACCCCTACCTGCTCCCAATATGCCATTGAAGCTTTACGCAAACACGGTCCGATAAAAGGCTTATGGCTGGCGTTGAAAAGAATACTTTCGTGTCATCCGTGGGGAGGAAGCGGTTATGACCCTGTCCCCTGACAGAAAAATAAAAAACTTCTTTAAAACATCTAATTCAGAGGATTCATAACGCGATTATTTTCTATTTTCCGGTGAAAACTGTATCTTCGCTTGATTAACTGAACATACATTAATCCACAACGGATTGTCAATCTGTAAATATGCATTAATATAAAAATAATGAAAACGAGAAAATTTCTAATTGTAACTTTCGGACTTATCTTGCTATCGCTGGGAATCATTTCCTTAAAAAGCGATGACCGGAACTTTGAAATTAGCAAACAATTGAATATTTACGCAACCCTTTTCAGGGACGTCAATATGTTCTACGTCGATGAAACCAATCCCGGAGACCTGGTAACGGAAAGTATAAACTCGATGCTTAAATCTCTGGATCCGTATACGGTATATTATCCCGAATCCCAAATGGAGGATGTCAAATTGATGACGACGGGAGAATATGCAGGTATCGGTTCCATCATCAGCCAGAAAGGAGAAAACGTCATTATCCGGGAACCGTATAAAAATTCTCCGGCGGATAAGGCAGGACTCCTTCCGGGAGATATCATTCTCGCCATCGACGGAAATTCCATAAAAGGAAAAACGACGGCCGATGTCAGTGAGATACTGAAAGGACAACCGGGTAAAGAAATTGTTATAAAAATCCGCAGGGAAGGAGACGCAAAACCGTTAGAGAAAAAGGCAATACGCGAAAAAATACAGCTTCCGAGTGTACCGTACTACGGTATGACCGATCACAAAATCGGTTATATTTACCTGAACAGTTTCACGGACAAAGCCGCTGCGGACGTTCGCAAAGCCATTATCGAACTGAAAAACCAAGGTGCCGAATCCTTGATTTTCGATTTGAGAGGCAATAGCGGAGGTTTATTGGATCAAGCCGTTGAAATCTGCAATTTTTTCCTCCCGAAAGATTCCAAAATCGTAGATACCCGAGGCAAAGTCAAACAATGGGACAAAGAATATATCGCGACCAAAAATCCCATTGTACCGGATATGCCGCTGGTTGTTCTGATCGACAGAGGTTCGGCATCTGCTGCAGAAATCGTATCAGGGGCACTGCAAGATTATGACAGAGCCGTTCTCGTGGGCGAACGCTCTTTCGGTAAAGGACTCGTACAAACAGTGAGAGATCTGGCTTATAATACAAAAGTAAAAATAACGACGGCCAAATATTATATTCCGAGCGGCAGATGTATCCAGGCACTGGATTATTCCCACCGTAATCCGGACGGCAGTGTCGGAAAAGTTCCCGATTCCCTTATCACAGAATATGCCACAAAAGCAGGACGTAAGGTATATGACGGAGGTGGAATAACACCGGATGTAAAAATCGAGCCCAAAGAATTTGCCCGGATTACACAGGAGTTAGTACTCCGGGACATTTGTTTTGATTTTGTAAATTCTTATGCCATCAAAAATCCGGCTATAGCTCCTATCCAAAACTTTGTAATTACGGATGACATTTACAACCAGTTTATCAATTACCTGAAAGAGAAAAATTTCTCATACGAAACAGAATCCCAACAAATATTGGAAAAACTGATCAAAACGGCTAAAGCGGAGAAATTCTACGATATGGCGAAATCCCAACTGGACAGCTTGCAACAGGATTTTACGCATTCCATTGACAGAGACATGCAGATTTTCAAAGATGAAATAACTTCTTTCCTGGCGGAACAATTCATGCAAAGATATTATTACATGGAAGGTGTTATCGAGTACAAAGTATCGCGTGACCCGGAAGTCAAGAAAGCAATTGAAATCCTTACCGACAGCGAAAATTATAAAAAAATCCTATCCAATAGGTAATCAGTTAAATCAAATGCGGAGAACATCGGTTTCTCCGCATTTTTTTTAATAAATAACAAACACCTTCGCTCCCCCCGAAAAATATATCAATAGCCATACTTGCAGAAAAAACATAAGAATCACGGTCGAATCGTCTTTTTCATTTCTTCATCGAATATTTTTTCAAATTCCTCATATTTAAAGTTTAGCCGTAATTTACGATCATCTGCGATATTGTCTTTCAAAGCTTTTAAAACCTCCATACGGTTCAATTCTATCGCTACATGAATTTGATAGCGTTCTCCCGGTCCTCTGATTATTTTTTCACAAATCACATCCATTTTATTCAATATCCGATGAACAACTTCATAACTCAGAGCCCAAAAACGTCCTTCATCCTCTTGCCGCACACCGATTTCATAGGAAGAGAAATAACGAGCGGAAACAGCTTTTACTATAGCCTGAATATCAGCAGCCAATATAACACGGGCAGATGTAATTGTTTTCTGACGGACAATTTCTTCATCTCCCCCTAATGCCAACGCAGATACACGAAAATAATCGGAATCGGATACATATTCGGGACCGGAACAAGGTCCGGTAACCTCACTCCCGTCCGTTGCGAGAGTCGGTTTCACCGTCTGCTTTTGACTATTACAACCAAAAATCAAAAGGACAAAGACTCCGAATAAATAACACCTATGTTTCATAACTTACTATTTTTTAATCGATATTAAATAATTCTCTATTCCCGACACCGTTCCATACCTTGAGCGGTATCAGAAATATTTTCAACCGGAAAAAACTGTATTTACCTGATATTTACAAATTGAATAGGATATGATAAATTATATAAAATATTTCACGGCGATTTTATATACCAAATAAATCGTTCATTTCATTTTGATATCCTGATTCTGATTTGCAACAAATTTATATATAATTTTACATATATAACTTGTTCATACACTAAACTTTACTGATTTTTTTGATTTGAATGTTTTTTAATTCTTACAACTAATGAAATGGAACGATTAATTTATATTTCAACATACTAAATATCAACATATTAATCATACAAACATCCATATTTAAATTCCATAATCAATTGTAAGTAATCAAATACCTGCAACCATGGCATAACAGAATTTACCATGAAAATAGAAATGAAAATCTCTGATCCGAATTGGGGCCTACAATCAACAGAACTTCTGTAACAATGCTGAATTATATAGTACTTTCAATTGCAAATTTCCAATTGAAATCTACCTGAAAAAACTTATAAATGAATAAATTCAATTAATATTTGCTTTTATGCAAATGAATGTTGAAATTCGTAAATTCAGAGTAATTTAATCCTTCAACATATGAAAAGATTTGTTCTTCTATTTGTTCTATGCAGTAGTATACAGCTAATTGCACAAGAATACCACCCCGAAGAAGCCTATTACGGCAGTGCATTCTGGGAACCGGATTCCTTGGGTAATCACCGGATTATCGTACGGATAAATGAAAAAACGGATATCGCACGGGCAGTTCTCCCTTGGAGAAGAAGAGATTCGGAACCGGAGAAAAAAGGCATGATCATTGTGGATGCAAATACAGGCAAAAAAATCGATAACTTTTACAGGGAAAATATCAATTCCGAATGCGGTACGATTTTATTCCAACCGCAGACTGTTCCCGGAGAATATTACATTTACTACATGCCTTACCACTCTTCCGGGGGACCTTATCCCCGGGTAAATTATCCCCGGGAAATAAACCGGGCGGCATCAGCCTGGGTTGCTAAGGCACAAAAAGCCATCGAAAGCAAACAGGCTATCCCGGAAACAAAACTGATACAGTTTCAATCCCGAGGGACATTCAACAGTTTTTATCCCATGGAAATTGTCGCTACTGAAGCAGAAAAAGAAAAACTGCTTCAAAACTATCCGGATAAAAATTACCTGATATTTCCGGAAGACCGGCAACATCCGATAAAAATGTACAAACAGATACCTTTCCGCTGGACAATACAAGGAGCCCGGGAATCATTCTGGGCAGAAGCCGATCAAAACGAATACTTCGTTTTTCAATTGGGCATATGGGCCTTGCATAAAAATATGGAAAACGTAAAGGTCGAATTTACTTCTTTACAAGGCAATGGCAACAATATCCCCGCATCTGCGTTTACTTGCTTTAATACCTCCGGAACGGATTGGTTACAAAGACCTATGGACATCAGTTACCGGATACCGGAAAATGAAGTGCGTCCGCTGTGGATCGGGTTACAAATACCTACAGGTATAAAACCCGGAGTCTACAAGGGAAAAATTACCGTTTCAGCAGTTGGGACCGAATCACAATCCGTAAATATCAATATCTGGATTTCAGACCGTATTTTAACCGACCACGGCGACAGCGATATCAACCGTTTATCGCGTCTGCGCTGGTTGAATTCGGAACTGGCCTGCAATAACGATATCGTGCGCCCTTTTATTCCTTTATCCGTCAACGAGCGCACCATACGTTGCTTAGGACGTTCCGTAAAATTAAACGAATACGGCCTTCCGGAGGCAATATCCAGCTACTACACGGAAGAAATGACGGCAATCGGTTCGAAAGCGACACCTATACTTCAAGCCCCTTTTCGTTTTATCTTGGAACAAAACCGTAAAATCATTCCGTGGCAAAACAAATCATTCCGTTTCGTTCAAAAAGAACAAGGGAAAACAAGCTGGGAATCTCTCAATAAGGCCGGAAATATCGGGATAAAATGCGAGGCGAATATGGAATTCGATGGATTCATGGAATATAAAATAACCCTCAAAGCCGAAGAAACGACCGCATTGAACGATATCCGGCTTGAAATTCCGATGAATGCTCAAATTGCAGAATACTGGCTCGGCATGGGACATATCGGATCAGTCGTTCCCAACCGGTACGAATGGAAATGGGATGTCCGGAAAAACCAGGAAGGTTTCTGGATCGGGACAACGAATGCAGGATTACATTGTGTATTCCGGGATGAAAATTACATCCGCCCATTAAATACGAATTTTTACCATTCCAAACCGCTGATTATTCCGGAATGTTGGAATAATCGAGGAAAAGGCGGTATTAAATTTGTACGTAAAGGAAAAGAAATGCTGATCCAGACCTATAGCGGCAACCGCACTTTAAAAAAGGGAGAAGAAATAACGTTTATCTTCCTGACTTCCGTAACCCCGTTTAAACCGATCGACACGGAAAAACAATGGCATGACCGGTATTTACATAGTTACGAGCCGATCAGTCGTGTTGTAAACGAAGGCGCTAATACGATCAATATCCATCACGGGACAGCCATCAATCCTCACATCAATTATCCGTTTTTCCGCCCGGACTATATGAAAGCATATATAGACGAAGCACACGGGAAAGGATGTAAAGTGAAAATATATTACACCGTACGGGAATTAACAAACCGGGCGCCGGAAATCTGGGCCCTGCGCTCATTAGGCCATGAAATATTCTCTGCAGGTCCGGGCAACGGCTATTCCTGGTTACAGGAACATTTGGAAGAGGACTATATCGCTGCCTGGTTTGTCGAGAAATACAAAGACGCAGCCATTGTTAACTCGGGTGTATCCCGCTGGCATAATTTCTATGTAGAAGGCTTAAACTGGCTCGTTAAAAACGTAGGAATAGACGGCTTGTATATCGATGACCTGGCTTTCGACCGGACCACGATGAAACGCATCCGCAAAATTCTGGATGCCGGTTGTCCTGAACCCCGTATCGATTTACATTCTGCAAACCAATTCAATGAAAAAGACGGCTATATCAACAGTGCCTGCTTATACATGGAACATATGCCCTACCTCGACCGCCTGTGGCTGGGTGAATACTTCGACTATAACGCCGGACCGGACTACTGGCTTACTGAAGTCTCCGGTATACCTTTCGGAATGATGGGTGAAATGCTACAGGACTGCGGAAATCCGTGGAGAGGAATGATATACGGCATGACGTCCCGCCTCCATTGGGAAGGATGCGAGATTGCCCGGCACATCTGGAAAGCATGGGATAATTTCGGCATAAAAGGAAGCCGCATGGTGGGTTATTGGGTTTCTTCAAATCCGGTAAAAACAAATAAAAAAGATATTTTAGCAACCACATACATAAAAGACGGGAAAGCCATGATCGCAATTGCAAGCTGGGCAAAGAAAGACTGTGAAGTAAAACTGGATATCGACTGGAAAAAATTAGGTCTGAATGCCCAAACGGCAAAACTGTATGCCCCTGAAATTCCCCAATTTCAGCCGGCAGCCGATTTTGATCCGAACAAACCGATACAGATTCCCGAAGGCAAAGGCTATTTACTGATACTTGAAACAAATAACAACAAATAAAACCGATATGTATTACCTATCCATTCTCATTCTCACATTGTTCTTCTTTTCCGGATTACACGGACAAGATTGGAAACCTTATGACAATCAAAGTAAGAAACAAAAAAACCTGGAAAAGTACGACTACATTTATTTGCTGGACAGCACCGGTGTAAATGTTACGGAAAACGGTTCAGGCTCGTTTGCCATCCGGCAAGTCATTAAAATTCAAACACCGGCAGGAGCTCTGAAAAACCGGATCATACGCTATGACTACGATCCCCTCACCGCTTATGCAGAATTTAAAAGCGTAAAGATATACAAGCCCGATGGACGGGTCATCGAACTGGATCCGGCAAAATCATATGATTATGCGGCTCCGGCAAGGGCTATTTATTGGGGAGCCAGACAAATTATGATTGAACCGGGACGTTTGGATTGCGGAGATATCATCGATTATGAAATATCCAAAAAAGGTTTCACTTACGCTCTTTTAGCTGCAAATGACGACGAAGAACGATTTATTCCGCCAATGCGCGGACAATTTTACGACATCGTTCCTTTCTGGAGCAATCAACCGGCAATACACAAAGTCTATAGAGTAAGTATTCCCCAGGAAAAGGAAATGCAATACGAATTTTACCAGGGGAAATGCACTTCTTCCGCCAGAATCGAAGGAGACCGTAAAATTTTCACCTTCGTTTCCGACAACATACTGCCTTTCCCTAAAGAGCCCAACATGCTGGACCTTTACGACGTCGCTCCGAAATTAATGATGTCAACAACAGCCGATTGGAAAGCCAAATCGCGATGGTTCTATAAAGTCAATGAAGACTACGGGAGTTTCGAAGCTACCCCGGAAGCACAAGCAAAAGTAAATACATTGATTAAAAATTGCCGTTCTGAAATGGAAAAAATTGCAGTTCTGACCCATTGGGTCGCCGATAATATGCGTTATTCGGGTATTTCTATGGGCAAAGGGGAAGGCTATACATTACACAATACACAAATGAATTTCACTGACCGCTGCGGCGTATGTAAAGACAAAGCCGCATTGCTCATTTCCATGCTGCGCATGGCCGGATTTGAAGCTTATCCGGCCATGACAATGGCAGGCTCCCGGGTAGAATCCATCCCGGCAGACCATTTCAACCACAGTGTAGCCGTAGTAAAACTTTCAAACGGGACATATATGCCGCTGGACCCCACATGGGTACCATTTTTAAGAGAATTATGGTCCAGTGCGGAACAACAGCAAAATTACCTGCCCGGTTTGCCGGAAGGCTCCGATTTACTGATTACGCCGGTGTCCGATCCCGAAAACCATTATTTCAAATTAAATATTACGTCAAATCTGGACAGTAAAGGGACTCTGACCGGAGAATTTACAGTGGAAGCCGAGGGACAATCCGACGGAAGTATACGCCGGATATTTACCGGAAGATTTATGAGCGAATGGAAAAACTACCTCGAAAAAGAATTGCTGAATGTTTCTCCCCGTGCCTCCTTACTGAGTGTGGATTACGGCAAAGACCCCCAAAATTATACGGCTGCCCCGATCAAAATCAAAATGAAATTTTCAATTCCCAACTATGCAATAACCGGAAAAGACATTCTGATATTCAAACCTATGGCTCTGAATAATTTATACAACAGTGTACGTTCTTACTTGCGTATCAATACCCAATTGGAAGAACGCAAATACGGTTTTAAAGATGCCTGCTCCCGGCAAATCCTACTGAATGAAAAAATAAACCTGCCGGAAGGATACAGAATGATTCAAAATAAAAAAGAAGACCATTTCACAAGTCCCGCAGCCGATTTTTCAGGCTATTTAAAACAGGAAAATAATTCTATCTTATTAAATAACAACCTGAAACTCAAGAAAAGAGTTTATGAAGCAGAAGATTGGGACGGTTTCAGAACAGCTGTCAATACGCATAAATCATACGGAAAAGAGTTGATTTTAGAAAAAATAAAATAAGTATATAGATTATACTTAAAATAAATGGATTACAATTAATAATATAATGTGATGAAAAAAATAAAATATACTATATTACTGATTATTTGTATTCTTTCCATATCCACAGTCAGCAAAGCACTTCCGGAAGCTGAATTTACAAAATTGTTGAAGGAATATACATATAAACCCGACGGAAGCCTTGAATTACATTACAGTAAAATATTGAAAATCAATTCTCATATTGCATTCAATAATTTATATGGAGAGACATTCGTCGTATACAATCCGGCTTTTCAGGAATTGAAAATCAACGAATCCTATACGAAACAAGCCGGAGGAAACATTGTAAAAACACCTCAAAATGCATTTAATGAAGTACTTCCCCGTGCCGCAAGCGGAGCTCCATACTATAATCATTTGAAAGAGATGGTTATAACCCATACAGGACTTGAAATAGGAGCGACTATTTATTTGGATTATACGCTATTCAGCAAACCGGTATCCTATAACTGTATTGATATAGATGAAATCTTACAGGAAGCATGTCCGATAAAAGAATATACCGTCATTCTCAATATTCCCGCCGATCAGGAATTAAACTACACTTTGTGCAATCTATCGGCAAAACCGAAAATAACAACCCAAAACGGTATCAAGCAATATCGCTGGACATTCAAAAATATTCCCGCTGCATCTCAGGAAGCTTTTCAACCGGTCAACCGGGAAAATAAACCGAGATTTATCGCCTCCGGAAATAAATCCTGTAAAGAAGCCCTGGAGATATTAAAGAGTAAAATCCAACCGGTATTATCTCCCGAAAACACGGCCTTTGCCCAAAAATTGGCTGAAAAAGCAGAAAATGAAAGAGAAAAAGTATTTTGCATTCAAAACTATATGGTCAATCAGGTAAATACAATTGACCTGTCGTTGGAAAACACAGCCTATACTTTACGTACTCCGGATGAAGTACTCCAAACTTCCTACGGTACAAAAGCAGAGAAAACGGCATTATTTGCAGCCCTGCTGAAAGCCAACGGGCTCACACCCGAGCCGGTAGTCGTTTATCCCGGGAATTTGAAAAACAAGTCCAAAGGAATCAATACCATACAAGAACTTAAAATAAAAGTCAATGCCGACAAACATCCTCTATTCCTTTCTGCTATGTATCAACCGGCAGAATCATTGGAATTAAGAGGTGGTAAAGACGAAATCTGGCTATTGTCGGATTCCGGTATACGGCCCTTGACGGTAATACAAAGCGAAGGGCAAATCCGCTGTCAGGCAGATATCATTTTAAAACCCACAGAAACGACTGCTAAAGGTATTATAGACATCCAGGGCGGTCTCCTGCCTATGGCATCAAAAAACAGCCTGGAAAAGCGTATAAAAGCTTTTTCAGAGCCATTCGGTCAAACAACGGAATCACAAATCAGTTCCGAATCGGCGGTCAACTATCGTTTGAGCTTTAAAGCCAACTCACCTTTGGTATCTCAGGACGGATACATCGTATACAATCTACCGGAAACGGAACAAGGCATAAAAAGTTGGGAAATGTCCCGGCTCAACACCGACAGAAAATCGACATTGGAAATTCCATACCTAATCACAGAAACTTATGATTATCTCCTTTCTATTGAACCCGGGATCGAATTTAAAAGCAATCCTGTAGAAATCAAAAAACAAAACAAAATTGGATCTGTAAATATCCGAATCCGTCAAATCAATAACACAATTCAGGTTCATAAAGAAATCCAACTGTCCAAAAATACAATCACTCCGGCAGAATATGCAGATTTCAGAGCATTATTGACAGAATGGCAAAATCCGCTGGGACAAAAATTAATCTTTAAGAAAAACGATATAAATAAATAAATAAATCGGATAAAATACGGCATGGAATTCAGATTCCATGCCTAATCAATACCCCACAGATCTTGCGGATATCTGAATTCCAAAAGGCTGTAGGGTATTGATTTTTATAATTAAAGAAAAACATCATATATAATATCTTATCCATCTGTAATATAATTCGTTTCATTCAAAATGCTGAAAATTGCCCGATCTTTTAAATTAAAAAATTGATTTACAAACAGTTATACCATTCATCCTATCTTATAAAATACAATACTTATATTTGAATTCAAGATTTTTCCCACACTCCGCAAAAGCCCTTTATCAGCCTCACAAACCGAACGCCTGTATTACAGGTTGAACCCATCGAATGAAAAATTTAAGTAGCAAGATACCTTACCACCATTGAAAAGAAGAATACAGAGCCTTTCCCGGCTGAAATTTGAAGGAATAATAAATACTGTTTCATACTTAAAAGAACGATTAAAATCCCTTTAAAAACGGCTCCATACAGAATATTAAAAACCGAAATCCAACAGTATCGGTCAACTTATCAGGGAAGTATCGGGATGGAAATAAACATATACCATTTCAGCTTTTTTTATGCCGACCACAGTAGCCAATTCTGCAATAGAGGCTTTCTTTATGTTCTCTACGGATTTAAAATGCCGGACCAACTGTTCCTCGCTTTTGCCACCGATTCCTTTAATAGAATTTAATTCACTCTTAGTCAGCGGTTTCTCTCTTAATTGACGATGAAAAGTAATGCCGAAACGATGAGCTTCATCCCGGATATGCATCAATGTCTTCAAAGCGACTGAATTTTTAGCCAGCAAATAAGGATCTTTATCTCCCGGATAATAAACCTCCTCCATCCTTTTGGCCAAACCGATGACCGGAACCTTACCGTACAAATCCAGTTTTTTCAAGCTATTTACAGCCGAATGCAACTGTCCTTTCCCTCCGTCGATAACAATCAGATCCGGTAACTCGCGGCCTTCATCCAACACACGTTTATAACGTCTGAAAATAATTTCTTCCATAGAAGCAAAATCGTCCGGTCCCTCAACTGTTTTCACGTGGAACTTACGATATTCCCTTTTAGCCGGTTTCCCGTCTATAAAAACCACACAGGAAGCCACTGGATTGGTCCCTTGTGTATTCGAATTATCGAAACATTCCATCCGGTGAGGAATTGCCGGCAATTTCAATTCAGTTTTAATCGTTTTCAAAATGTTGAATTTTGAATCTTCCTTCACAACTGCCCGTTGGCGATCTTTGTCCAGCTTAAAATAAGCCACATTTCGTTCCGAAAGCTCCAAAAGTTGTTTCTTATCTCCTATTTTAGGTATAATATATTGTAAACCAGACAATTGAACATCCGGAAGAAAAGGAACAATGATTTCTTTAGATTCACTGCGCATCAATTGACGGATCTCATAGATAGCAAAAGAAAACAAAGCCTCTTTATCCTCGTCCATCTTCTTCTCCAATGCTATAGTATGAACCTGATTGATGGCCCCATGCACAATCCGTAAATAATTTATATAAGCATAGCGCTCGTCTTCCAAATAAGAAAAAACATCGATATTATTCAGAGATGTACTGACAATCGTTGATTTAGACTGATAATTACGCAAAGCTTCTACAGACTCTTTCATAAACTGGGCCTTCTCAAACTGCATGTCAGTGGCATACTTTTTCATACGGCCCGTCATAAATTCGATCACCTGGGAAACATTTCCTTTTAAGATATTCCGGATATTGACAATAAATTCGTTATACTCTTCTTCCGAAACATTACCGACACAAGGCCCCAGGCAATTTCCGATATGATACTCCAAGCAAACCCGGAATTTACCGGCAGCAATAGTTGCAGGAGACAATTGCAAATTACAATTGCGCAGTTTATACAATGAATTGATCAGAGACATCAGCATATGAGCAAAGCGACCAGAAGTATAAGGTCCGAAATATTCAGATCCGTCCCTCACCAAACGCCTGGTAATAAATACCCGCGGGAAATACTCTTTTTTTATACAAATCCAGGGATAAGTCTTATCATCTTTGAGTAAAATATTATAGCGGGGCTTGTATTTTTTAATCAGATTGTTTTCAAGTAATAAAGCATCCTGCTCCGTATCAACGACAATATAACGTAAATCATTGATTTTACGAACCAATAATAACGTCTTATTAGATTGATTTGTTTTATTAAGATAAGATAATACTCTGTTCTTTAAATTTTTAGCCTTACCTATATAAATGATATTACCCGAAGCATCAAAATATTGATAAACTCCGGGTTGTACCGGTAATTTACTGATCTTTTCCCGTAAAGCGTCATCATACAAAGCCATACCTTGTCCAATTAATCATTTATATGAATTGCCGTTATAGCGTTAATCGGCTATAAAATCAAACTTATTAAAATCGAACAAACCCTTTTCTCCGATCTTCAATTCAGGAATTACCAAAAGAGACATAAAAGCAAGGGTCATAAACGGAGATTTTAAGATACAACCTGATCTTTTCAATTCTTCATTTAAAAAATTATAACGTTCTGCGACATGCTCCGCAGGTTGATCCGTCATTATTCCGGCTATCGGCAAAGACAATACATGTATGCCGTTTTGATTCTTCACAGCTAAACCACCTTTCAATCCGATAACCCGATTGATCACCTCTGCCAAATCCGCATCAGTTACTCCTACGGCCAAGAGATTATGAGAATCATGAGCGATTGTTGTTGCAAACGCTCCTTCTTTCAATCCGAATCCGCGAATAAATGCAATCTGAGGTTTTCGATTTGCATAACGATTCAAATAAACAATTTTCAATATATCCTGAGAAAGATCTGATTCCAGGTTATTGAGCGGAACCGAAGGAAGATTATATTCGTACTTTGCCGTTACAATTTCATTTTCCTTAATTTGTATGACAGGTATATGCTCCATAGTCACCGGCTTTTGCAAATCCGTAAATGAAATCAAATCGTGTTGAAAACAATTCAACCCCTCATAATTCAACCGATTTTGATTCGACAGATCGGGAAAAACAGTCAAATTATACTTTTCGATACCATCAATATAAGTAGACAATATACGGAATGACTCCAAATTTTCGACTATTACGAAATCTGCATCATCGCCTTTTCGAAGCATACCGACAGGTAAATGATAATGTTCTATCGCATTTATTGAAGCAATTTTCAAAACATCAAACAAATCATACCCCAAACGAATAGATTCTTTCACCAACCTATCGATTTCACCATTACGCAGAATATCGTCCGGATGAGCATCATCCACACAGAACATCAAACGATCGGGATACATTTGAATCAATGAATGCAGATTTTGAAAATTTTGAGCAGCACTTCCTTCCCGAATGATAATTTTCATTCCTGAAGCAATTTTTTCCAATGCCTCCTCCAAACTCACACACTCATGATCCGTCGAAATACCGGCTTCAGCATAGGCTTTCAATTCATACTTACTTAAACCAGGCGCATGTCCGTCAACCGGCAATTTCCGGTTCCGGGCAATTTCTAATTTCCGTATCACCTCCGCATCCTTTTGCAATACCCCAGGAACATTCATCATCTCTGACAAAGCCACAAACTGATCATGCGCAGACAAAGCCAATATATCGTCAGAGGTTAATTCACTCCCGGCAGAATCAAATGGAGTTGCCGGTACACAGGAAGGAATTCCGAAAAATATTTTAATCTCAGCTTTCGTTGCATTTTCCAACATAAACCGCACACCGGCTATTCCCATCACATTGGCAATTTCATGCGGATCGTTTACGACAGCTACGGTTCCTCTCCGAATAACCATCTTTGAAAATTCGACAGGGATCAGCATAGAGCTTTCAATATGCACATGAGCATCGACAAAACCGGGAAGAATGAAACAATCATATTTCTTATTCGTAGGCAGAATTTCTGAAATTTTTCCATCGGGAGAAATTAAAATTTCTCCCGGATAAATCCGCCGTTCAAAAACATCTACAATATTTCCTTCTACTTTCTTCATAATACATCAAAGAAAAAAAATGTTTCACGTGGAACATTCAAAAAAGGTGCGACTACCTGCCCATCAAAATTAACAATACATTGATATCAGCCGGAGAAACACCGCTGATCCGGGAAGCTTGCCCAATGGTACGAGGCTGAATCTTCGATAACTTTTGCCGGGCCTCAATTGACAAATTTGTCAGTTCATCGTAATTAAATTTTCCTGCAATAACCAAATTTTCCAAACGAGCCAATTTATCAGCAATCATTTTCTCTCTTTCAATATAACCGGAATATTTAATCAAAATTTCCGCCGCTTCCAAAATTTCATCCCGGATAGAATGCTCGGATACAAATTCTTTCAAAGGACTAAAATGATTCAATAAATCAAAAAGAGAAACCTGAGGACGACCAAGTACATCCGTCAATTTAACACTTTGCCGCAAAGAAGCCGATCCGATCGAAACCAAATAATCATTGATCACATCCGGTTTAACACTAGAATTTCGAATAAAATCAATCAAAATATCTCTTTTATTCAATTTATCAATAAAAATATTATATCTATCTTGATTAACTAATCCTAGGGCATAACCTTTAGGCGTCAAACGGACATCGGCATCATCCTGACGCAACAAAATACGATACTCAGCCCGGGAAGTAAACATCCGGTATGGCTCATCCACTCCTTTAGTCACCAAATCATCAATCAAAACACCGATATAGGCTTCGTCACGCTGGAGAACAAACTCCTGGTCCGAATGCAAAGACAAATGTGCATTAATACCGGCCATCAATCCCTGAGCTGCCGCTTCTTCATATCCTGTCGTTCCGTTTATCTGACCGGCAAAATAAAGTCCTGCCATTCGTTTCGTCTCCAAAGTATGATAAAGCTGAAGCGGCGGAAAATAATCATATTCGATAGCATAACCGGGACGATAAATCCTCACATGCTCAAAACCTTCTACCAGACGAAGCCCTTTCAATTGCACATCCCAGGGTAAAGAAGAGGAAAAACCGTTCAAATAAAATTCAGTCGTCGTTTCCCCCTCCGGCTCCAAAAAAAGATGATGACTGTTGCGGTCCGAAAAAGTATTTAATTTAGTCTCTATACTCGGACAATAACGCGGTCCGATACTCTGAATGGTTCCATTGAATAAAGGACTGTCTTCAAAACCTTCCCGAAGGGCATGATGAACACATTCGTTCGTATAAGCCATGTAACAAGACCTTTGAACCAAAGTATTCACATAATCAAAATTCAAATAAGAAAAACGGTGGAAATCGTTATCTCCGCTTTGTTCAGTCAATTTTGAAAAATCAACACTCCGGCCATCGATCCGGACAGGAGTCCCTGTTTTCATACGCCCCGTCTCAAATCCCAATTCCTTTAACTGGGCTGTAAGCCCATAAGAAGAAGGTTCCCCAATTCTTCCACCGGGAAAACTCACATTTCCGACATGCATCAAACCATTTAAAAACGTCCCGTTTGTCAAAATAACCCGCTCTGCCCTAAAATCGACCCCCAAAGCAGTCTTCACGCCTATAACCCTGTTTTCCTGCGTCAACAAACCTATTACATCATCCTGCCATAAATCAAGATTATCCGTATTCTCCACAATAGAACGCCAGGTAGCCGAAAATTTCATCCGGTCACATTGAGCACGCGGACTCCACATTGCCGGTCCTTTCGACCGGTTTAATATCCGAAACTGAATAGAACTTCGATCCGTAACTATAGCCGTCATTCCGCCCAATGCATCTATTTCCCTGACTATCTGACCTTTAGCTATGCCACCAATGGCAGGGTTACAGGACATTTGAGCTATCTTATTCATATCCAATGTAATAAGTAGTGTCTTCGATCCCAGATGTGCAGCGGCACAAGCCGCTTCACATCCTGCATGACCCGCCCCTACGACAATAACATCATAATCGGGTAACAAATTTGCCATTTTAAAGCGTTTTAAGAAGTTCTAAGCAAATATTTTCATTCAGACGCATAATTTTACTATCTGCATCTGTTTTATCTTTATAGCCTATTAAATGAAGCACAGAGTGACAAATCACCCGATGAAACTCATTTTCAAATCCGGATTGAAACTGAAGAGAATTAGAATAAACAGTATCGAGGCTAATAAAAACATCCCCGGAAAGAAGGTCTCCCTCACAATAATCAAAAGTAATTACATCCGTGTAATAATCGTGGGATAAATAGTTACGATTAACATCCAGGATATAATCATCAGAACAAAAAATAAAAGACAATGCACCTATCTTTTTCGAATAATAAACAGCTATTGAATCAAGCCATTTATTAATCAGAGCTTCTGAAAAAAAAACAGGATATTCTACACCCTCTTTAAAAAACAAAACCTCCCTCATCAGAATAAGGATTACAAATTGAAAACCAAAGTCACTTTCGAACCGTCGTTTTCAAATACGAGTTCGTCAGTCAGGGTTTTCATCAAATAAAGTCCCCGTCCGGCATCTTTTGTCAGATTATCGGGCAAAGTAGGATCAGGAATATGCGTATAATCAAAACCTTCACCTTCATCAGCCACAGAGACATAAAATTTCTCCGGATCCATCCAGGCTTCAAGAGTCACCAGTTTGTCCGCCGACAGTTTATTTCCGGATAAAATAGCATTATTCACTGCTTCAATCACAGACAAACTAATCTTTCCAAAAAGTTCAGGCTGCAAATTGAAAGTTTCCGTAAAACTTTCAATAAAATTCTCAACTTTGATAATATTTCCGATTTCAGACGGAATAGATAATTCTGCTTTATTCATCACCAAGCTTGATATAATAATTATTGTACAAACTCTTAAAATAAGGATTCAATTTCATATCCGATTTATTTAGATCAGTTTTCACCATACGAATACGACGTTCTGCCGATTTAAAATACGCTTCCGGTCGTTTATATTTCATTTCTGTAGCCGTCACTGACTTTCTTTTCTCTTCATATTCTTCCCTTTCCTTAGAAGCTTTTTCAGAAAGAAGTAATTTATTATAAACCTGATTATTTCTATACATCAAATTATCCGAAATCGAATAATTAGACAAATCCCGGATATTATCATCCAGAAGTTGATTGATTTCGTTCAATAATTGCCTTTCAGCCGGAGAAAGAGTAGCAGCTTGTGACATAAAATCATTCAGACTTTTTCTAAAAAGTTCATTTTCCCGAATCATATTACTGACACCTTGCTGTAAAGGTTTACCTTTTTCCCCGTTTTTCATTTGAGAAATCAAATTTTCCAATTGTTTTTTCAAACCACTCTGAATTTTTTTCATCCCTTCATACCCCTCTTTTCCACTTCCCTGACCTTCCCCGTTTCCTTTCTTCCCCTTCTGATCAGAACCCTTACCGGAACCTTTACCCTCTGATTGACTCTTTTGCAAAGCATCACTCAACGCCAAAGCCATATCATTCAAATAGCTGATAATATACTGCTGTTCTCTGGACAACTCGCTACGCTTATTATTTTGAATATAACCAGGCAACAAACCGAATCTAATTTCTATATCGTAAAATTTATCACTCAATACCGAAGCTAACATCAAATTACTTTTCGCCAAAAGAGACAAACTGTCTTTGACAATCTTATATTCCATTTTTTTCAAATCCTGCAACCGACCTAATTCATTATAACGCGCGCTTTGAGCAGGAGTTTCCGAGAACTGTTTTAACAACTCTTCCTGAGATAACGAAATTACTAAAATATTTTGAATAATCAATTCAATATCATTCTCAGGAATTGACATTTTCGTAAAATTTTGTTGCCGTTGCTCTTCCAACTCTTTGGAAATTTCCCCGGATTTTTCCTTTATATCTTCAGATGTCTTTGAATTGTCTTTCTTATTCGAAATATTATCTTTTTGTTTATCAATCATTTGTGACAATTCACTAAAATCATCACTCATTTTTTTCAAATCAAAAGGTTTTGATAACTGCTGATTATCATTCAACATTCGATCATAATTATTCCTGATATTTTCTAACTTATTTTTTAATTCATTATTTATTTTATTCAAGGAATCCCTACTCAAATCGTTCGATTTCAACGCTTCCTCCAAATTTTTCTGAGACTGTTTAAAGCCATCGAATTGTTGGGAAAGCATGTGATGCTGTTCTTCTACCTGATAACGTTTCAATAATTCAATATTCCGATCCAACTCTTCACTCATTTGATCAAAACTAAGCTTCATCTTTTCATCCAAATCCTGAAACTTATCTTTGGAAAATTCATCGGATAACCTGGAAAATTCATCCATCAGTTTTTTCATCTCGTCATCCATAATTTTATCCAAAAGCTCCTGAATCTTTTCCTGCTTAGATATCAGAATACTGTCCTGACTGGTAAAACTATTATTAAGAGCCGATTTCTTCAAATGGTCTTCCTGAACTTTGTGCAGAAGTTTGTCAAGTTTTTCTTTTTTCTCAACAATATCTTTCGCTAATTGTTGTTTCTCCCAATTATCAACGGAATTATCCAGCATTTTTTTCTGAAGATCCTTAACTCCCGAAACAATGTCTTTTGCCAATTTCTCAGCTTCATTCAAAGAATTGTTTACCTGAGCATTTACTTCTGCATTATAATCAAATATCGCATTCAAATCCGGAATCAGGTATTCTTTTAAATCCGAACGGGTACTCTTGGGACCGGAAATACAATCATTATCAAAAACCTCAAAAAAGTAATCAATTTTTGTCTTATCCATACCCGCAAACTCCGCAAAATCAAATTCAAAATAAAACTCCTGCGTATTCGTATTCTTTAAAATATTGACAGGTACAACCGTATTTGTTTTTCCATTCATTGAATAATTGAAACGCAAAGCTGAAAAACCGTAATCATCGGTAATGATACCATAATAATAAAAAACGGAATTCTTTAATGAGTCCTGCACAACAAATAATTGAATACCCGGATACAGATCGGGTATACAGGTCACGTTAAAAGTAATTAATTTTTTTCGGCTAAAATAACGATTGGAACCGTATAACACATACTCGGCAGAACTTCTGATGTCCTTTGAAAAAACAACATTCGAATTATTTTTCAACTTTAAAGGCATCAATTGTCCCCCTGTTTGTCCTATAAAAAGAGAGTCGACAGAAGACAAATGGACATCAAATTTCAAGACAGAACCGAAAAGAACCCTGAAATCTGCAATATTTTTCAATAATTCCGGCTTAAGTCCTGTATAAGCCGGAGAAATCAGATTAACCTGATAATCCGTTATCTCCGGAGAAGGCAATACATTGATCTGAAAAGAACGACTTTCAACACCCGATGTTTTAAAAGAAAAACGTATATCGTTATTCACGACATCAAAATCGTAAACAAACACGGAATCCTTCCTATTCATGTAAAATTCACCCCCGCCAAAACAAACGAATACATTATCATCCGGCAAATATTCGTTTTTTACCAGCAACCGCAATTGAAACGGTTTCCCATATTCCACATTTAAAGATTCATTCAATAAATGAAAATCGATATTCATTCCGGGAACCGATACTTCCTGATAATTTGAGAAATCCGCGTAAATACGCAAAAAAAATTTATGACTACCAAACAATACAAAAATCAGAAACAAAGTACTCACGATAAACCGGAAACATTTTTTCCGAAAAGGTACGAAAACAACAGACCTTTCCGCAATAAGCGATTCATATTTCTGTACAAAAGCAGCTTTCTTCAAATCCGGGTCTCCGGGTACTGCATCAAAACGAAAAGCCAAATGGAATAGAGTAATAAAAATATCCCGCGGTACTTTTACCTCCCGCAAAAATTTTTTTAACAGAAACGACCTCTTAAAATTCCGGGAAATAAAAAACAAAACTACCGGATAGATAAAACAATAAAAAATACCTATAAATACCCCTGTCCAAAAGAGATAATAGAGAAATGATTTAAAACCGACAGTCAAAAAGGAGCAACGGAATAGAACCCAATACAATAATAAATAGACCAGAATATAGACTAAAAAAATAACAACACCTTTCAACAGATTAAAACCTAACAATTCTAATCCGAAACGATTTAAAAGACGTTTTAAGTTATTTCTTAAACCTTCATATCTATTAATCATCTTCCTTCTCTACACTACCGCAAATATAATAAAGTCTCTAACAATTACTCATAAAAAAGAATATCTTATCGGGCCAACCATATTTCAGGATTTTGTTTATCGGGATCTTGTTTAGTTTTAATAATCCATAACTGAAAATTTAAAATACTCCCTTTTTCAGTATCATAAGCTACTTTTCCGATCGTTTGCTTAGTCGATACTTTTTGTCCCTTTTTTACAACAATATTCACCAAATTAGCATATACCGTAAGAAAATTTCCGTGCCGGACAATTACAGTGTTGTTAAATCCCGGAATCAGTATAATTTCTGAAACCACTCCATTAAAAACAGCCCTTACATCAGCATCCCTCAAAGTTGTTATATTGATACCGTTGTTCGGCATTTTAATCTGTTTATATACAGGATCCGAATTGATTCCGAACTTTTCTGAAATGATTCCCTGATTTACCGGCCAAGGCAATTTACCCTTATTTTTAGCAAAATCATCCGATATCAGTTTTTCTTCCGGAGTCATTTTATAACTACCCGAAGAACCACCGGACTTTTTAGCTTGTTCAGCAATAAGCTTATTTAATTCCCGGGTCAATCGCTCTCTTTTCTTCTGCTCATTCCGTAATTTTCCCGTAATCTCTTTCTCCTTTTTCCGAAAATCCCCGATTATTTGATTTTCATTTTGCTGCTGCTGTGAAAGGTCTTTATTTTTAGCATTGATATCATCCAAAGCTGCATTTTTCTGAAGTATATATTTCTTTAATCTATCATTCCGGATATAAAGTGAATCATTGATCCTCGAAATTTGAGACAGTTGCCGCCGGGAATAATTTTGAATCTGCTCAAAATATTTATAACGGTTATATGCCTGATTAAAATCGGAAGAAGAAAAAATAAACATCAAACGATCTGTCTTATTTCTTTTTTTCCACAAACCGTAAATCAATTTACCATATAAATCCAGCATAGATTCCCTGTCGGCAATCAACTCTGAAATTCTTTTTTCATTACTCTGAATCTGACCTTCAAAATAACGGACTTCCTGATTTAAAGAATTAATTATGCGCTTACTCTGCACTATTTTCTGTTGAATAAGATTCAGTCTTTCCAAAGAAAACGATTTACTGTTCTGTGTTTCCTTCAACAATTTATTCAAATAAGAAATCTGCTTTTCACTTTGTTCTTTTTCCTTTTTAATCTGATTGATAGATTGAGCAGTAAGCGATCCGCATAAAAACAGAAATAAAATCAATAATATGCCATTATATAGAAATTTCATAAGCATAAATTTACTACTCTGTGGAACTGATTAATTGTTTATATTTCGCAGGCACCCGAAAAGTAGGTGTTACATTTACATCAAATTCCAAACGGGAAAGTTTCAACACAACTTTTATTCTATTCTCATCGAAATTTGAACTAAAAATCATTTTTTCCGGAAAAATTTTTCCGTTAATATCTTTAAAATCACTGTATACAGCAGTTATACCCATATCTTCTTCCAAATCTTCCAAAGTCAATTTATACGGACGAAAATACTCCGGATCGATATGTATTTTTTGCAATACCAATGCAAAATCCTTGTTCTTTCTTTTCTTTTTAAAAAATTTCTTGATCTTTCGGTTTATCGCTCTTTTCTGGATATTCGAAAGCACATAATCATTATCTGTCCGTTCAAATTTAAACTTATCATTCCTGGATTCACTACTGCTACAATCCTCTAAATTGAAATATACATTAGTCAATATCTTCTGAATGCACGAAAAACTGATACTTATACCAAATCTATCATAAAAGAATCCGTAATCTGTCAACAGATATTTCTTGTTGTAAGAATCTAAAAATTTTACACTGTCAGGCGTCAGGTATATTCTGGCTACTTCAATTCCTAAAGGAGCAGTTACAGACATCCATATAAAACTGTCCCTTCGAATCCTCAGCATACCTTTGAGACTGTTTTCTTTCCCGTTTATATCGACTGAAAGTTCTACTTTTTTAGAATATAATGTATTATAATTTAATTCACTATTCTCTATATTTTTAAACAGTTTAACTTCACCAATATTACTGGTTTCCTTATAAATAACTGCTTTTTTCATCGGACTGCAAGAAAACAGCAAACATGAAAACAACAGAAAGAAAAAAAATCTGTTCATTTGATACCCACTTTCAACGTTCCAAAGAAATTAAAATTTATGTTCTCCGGAAATTTTAGCCGGAAGATCACTGCTTGTCTCGTCTCCTGCTTCCATAGCCTTCTTCCACATCTCCACAGCTTTCTCCTTATCTCCGTTCATATACAATATATCACCGTAATGCTCATATAATACACCGGAAACCTCTTTTGAATATTGCATAGCTAACTTCATATAATACAAAGCTTGAGAATAATCTTTCCGCATATACAAAACCCAGGCATAAGTATCGAGATAAGTTCCGTTCTCAGACTCCAAAGTAACAGCCTGGGAACTCATTCTTTCGGCTTTACTCAGATTCTCACCCAAAAGTGAAAGATAATAAGCGTAATTATTCAAAACCATCGCATCGTTCGGATTAATATTCAATACGTTGTCAAACATACGGAACGCCTCCTGAACACTGTCCAGATTATAATAACAATCTCCGAGATACGAATAAAACTGAGCCTTTAAATGTATATTTTCATCAGTAAGCTTTAATCCGTCTTTAAAGAAATCAACGGCATCCTTATAATTCTTCTCCATCATTAAAGAAATACCCGCTAAAACATAAGGCAAAGGTTGCTCCGGAAAATATTTAATAGCTTCAACACTTTTTGTATACATACAGGCCGTATCCGTCATTTCATTGCACAACAGCAATAATTCCTGCCAGATAGCGAAATTATTTTTATCCTGAGAAAGAATATATTCCAACTCACCTCTCGCTTCATTCAATTTATTTTCTTTTTTCAGAAAATCAGAATGCAAAGCCCGGATCGAAAGATCGTCCCTGTACTTATTAACTAATAAATCCACATAAGCATTCAATTGACTGTCAGAAACTTTAATTGTATCACCACTTAAAACCAATTTCAAAATATACTGTACCTTAAAAGAATTATCAAGTTCATCACTCAACAATGCCTTCCTTACATGTTTATCAGCATTTTCCAATTGATTTTTATCCCTGTAATAATCAGAAAGATATAAATGGACGAAACCGTTATCCGGATCTGCAGCCAACAACTTATTCAATATTTGCAATCCTTTCTTATCCTGGTTATAATTAAAATAAAGCTCGGCCAGCAAACTCAAATATTCATTTTTCTCCGGATATTTCCGAATCAATTTCAAAAGTTCATTAGAAGCTCCTTTTAAATTATTAAGTTTTGTATAAAGCTTTATTTTTTCTATCGTAACAGGCTCCGTTATGCCATTCTGTTTTTCATAGCGGTCGTATACATCTATTGCCTGTTGCCATTTCTCGACAGAAGTGTACAAATTCGCTTCTATCAAATAAAACTCTTCCTTATCCGGATATTTTGCTATGATATCGGCATATACATTACAAGCTTCTTCAATCATAGCTTTTTTCTGCAATACATTAGCCAATAATAATTTATACCATAAATTTCCCGGATTACCGGCTACAGCTTCACGGGCCAATTGCAAAGCACCGTTATAATCTTCCGTCAATACAAGAATATTGGCTATTTCATACTTAACAACAGGACTTTCCGGATATATTTTCAAACAATTATCATACCATCCCAAAGCCGTTTGTAAATCACCCGTAATTTTAGACCGGATACCTTCCATAAAGGAATAATCAAATTCCAGTTTTGATTTTTCATCCAAACTCTCATAACCGTCCACTTTCTTTTTATCGTCAGCAAAAACACTGATATTCAAAAGAAAAATAAGAAAAAAAACAAATCCTATCTTCATATTCCTTTATTCAGTTAATCTGTTAGATTTAATTTTTACCGGTATGCCCGAATCCGCCGGATCCTCTTTCTGTCGCATTCAATTCGTTTACTTCAATCAATTCAGCCTGCTCAACCTTATTGATCACCATCTGGCATATCCGTTCTCCATCCTTAATACTGATTACATTATTCGACAGATTTACGACAATAACTCCTATTTCTCCCCGATAATCTGCATCTATCGTACCCGGACTATTCAATAACCCCAATCCTTCATTTAAAGCCAAACCGCTGCGCGGACGTATCTGAGCTTCATATCCTTTCGGTAATTCTATATACAAACCCGTAGGTATCAGTTTTCTTTCCAACGGTTGCAAAACAATTGTGTCTTCAATATTTGCTCTAAGATCCATACCCGCTGAAAAACGAGTTTTGTATTCAGGCAGCGGATGCTTCGATTTGTTTACGATACTTATTTGCATTTTTCCAACTTTAAATCAACTTTATTTGCATTTATTTATTGAAGAGCAAAGATACTACTTTTTGCGAAACATCTTATAAATAAAATCTTTACTAAATATAAACTTCATTTCCCGATATAAAAATAACAGTATAAAAATAAATAACAAAGGCATTCTGGCTATACAGGTAAGCCAGGCATTTTCAAACCTGATATATTTTCCGATAAAATAAAAGACTAATGCCACCGAATAATAAAAAGCAATTTTTTTCAAATCATAACTGATCTTATAAAACTTCTTTCCCCAGATTAAAGATAAAATACACATCACCAGAAAACAACAGAAAACGGCATATGCCGATCCCATATACCCGATTCGGGGCAATAGTATAAAATTCATAGAAACAGTAATAATACAGCCTATTACAGACATATAAGCACCGTACATTGTTTTATCCGTCAGTTTATACCATAACGAAAGCGAATAATACATTCCCTGAAATAAATTAGCCATCAACACCCAGGGAACAATAATAATACCTGAATAATATTCCGGAGTACGCACAAAATATTTGATAATATCTATCCAATACATAATCCCTAAAAATATAATCAGCCCGAATCCTGTAAAATATAAAAATACGTCCTGATAGACCTTTTTGGAATCTTCGTGTTTGGAATAACTGAAAAAGAAAGGTTCGAAAGCATATTTAAACCCTTGGGTAAAAATATACATAATCAAAGCCAGTTTATAGTTAGCACCGTATATTCCGGTCATCGCCATAGCTTCCTGCGAACTCATCACCTGCCCGAGTACTTTAGGCATCCAGGATTGTGCCCCTTGCAAATTGATCATGCCGGCCAGACTGACAATAAAAATAGGAAATGAATACTTCATAATGTCTTTCAGTAATCCCCAGGAAAAATAAAACCGGAATTTAGACATATAAGGAACCAGCATCAGAAACGTCACTACAGAAGCTATCAAATAGGCAATAAAAATATAGATAATCCCCCCTGCCGGATCATAGAACGGTATGTGAATTCCGTTTTTTTCCAGATAAGGACACACTACAAGAAAAAATAAATTGAGAACAATATTCACCCCGACATTGACCAATTTAACGACACCGAAACGTATCGGTCTGCCTTGAAGTCGCAACAAAGCGAAAGGTATGGAACTAATAGCGTCTATACCAATAGTCAGTATCAGCAAAGTAAGGTAATTCTTATGATCCGGTATCTCTAAAAAATCAGCAATGCCGGGAAGAAAAGAAAAAGCAACGATAAAAAACAGGAGAGTCGTACCTGTCAGTGAAAACATCAAAGTAGAAAATACTTTATTGCTGTTATCTTTTGTACTGAATCGGAAAAATCCTGTTTCAGTACCGTAAGTAAGTATTACCATTAACAAAGCAATGTACGACATTAAATTGGTTACTATACCGTATTCACTGGCAGGAAAAATCCCTGCATACAAAGGAACCAGTAACCAATTGACAAAACGTCCCAGAATCGTTGTGAAACCATAAATAATGGTATCACCGGCCAGTTTTTTTAAAGGATTCATAATTCGCTGTATTTTCCCATATTGGTGGCAAAGGTAACGAATGGACGTTTTAAACGAACATATTATTATTATTATATTTCTATTTTTTAAAAATTATTATGAATATGAATATAGGATGTTAGTATATGGAAAAACTCTTGATTAAAATTGTTGTTTATTTCGTTATTAAAAATCAGATATACGGTTATAAACAATAGAATAAAATTGAATCTATTGAAAATTAAATAGATAGAGTAGTTATTAACAAATGTTAGTATCGAAAACAGATAGAAAAAAATAGTTATTTATTTTAAAAAATATGTTGGTAATTTGTATAAAGATTTTCGGTTAAATCTGTTTTCTATTTTTTGAAATTTCCGGAAAAAACATAATGAATTTCAAAATCCGAATTATCAAATTTTTTTTTCATTTTCAGTTCATTTTTTACTAACATTCAATCGACAGTTCGTAACAACTTTTTAACAGGCGGTAATGTACTTCCGATTTGTTTTTTAGCCGGGATAAATTATGGAATATACTTTTTGTAACTATACTTTGTACTGGTTATCAGTTATTTGATTGAATTGTATATTTTGATGGATACATTACGTTATTTTAAGATATTGAAAAAAGAAAAGCTACCGCCTTTTGAACGGTAGCCTTATTTTTTTGAGATGTTTTTATCAGATCAACTGATTAGTGGTTGTATCTGGAAATACAAGAGTAGGTTTGTGTTGTTTTGCTTCTTCGAAATCCATAGAAGCATAAGAAATAATGATAACGATGTCTCCGACTGCACATTTTCTGGCTGCCGGACCGTTAAGGCAAACTACTCCTGAATTTCTTTCTCCTTTGATAACGTAAGTTTCTATTCTTTCTCCGTTATTCACATTGACGATTTGTACTTTTTCGTTTTCAATGATGTTCGCGGCTTCCATCAAAGCCACATCAATCGTAACACTGCCTACATATTGCAGGTTTGCTTCGGTTACTGTTACTTTGTGAATTTTTGATTTTACAACTTCAATGAACATATCGGTTATTTTAGATTGTAAATTTTAAGTTCAAGATCAGAGTATAATATTGTCAATCAAACGAATTTTTCCGGCATAAACCGCTACACACACAACTTTCGTTCCCTTTTCATTCCAATTTTCAATAACTTTAAGTGTAGTATCATCGACGATTTCAACATATTCGGTTTCCAGATAGGGATTGTTGTTGATTTCTTCTGTGATCCATTTTTTCAGATCGGCTACACTCATTTCGGTGACTAAGTTACGTGCTTTTTTTAAGGTAGCATATATATGAGGAGCATTTTTTTTATGTTCTTCCTTCAGTAAGGCATTTCGGGAACTGAGTGCTAAACCGCTTTCTTCACGGACAATGGGACAGGGAATGATTTCGATGTTGTATTTCAATTGATTTACCATATTTTTAATGATAGCAACCTGTTGAAAATCTTTCATTCCGAAAAATGCTTTGTGCGGTTGAACGATATCGAATAAACGGCTTACTACCTGACCTACACCATTGAAATGTCCCGGTCTTTTAGCTCCTTCCATAACAGTTTCCAGATAACCGAAATCAAATTTTCGGGTATCTTTTTCCGGATAAATTTCTTCTACGGAAGGCATAAATACAAGATCGCACCCGGCTGTTTTCAATAATTCAGCATCTTTTTCCGGAGTACGTGGGTAACGTTTTAAATCTTCTGGATCATTGAATTGAGTCGGGTTGACAAAAACACTTGTCACGGCTATATCACAACTGTTTTTACATGCTTTTACGAGAGAAAAATGTCCGTTGTGCAAAGCACCCATAGTGGGTACAAAACCAACACATTTACCTTCTTTTTTATAGCCTTCAATGAGGCTAAACAGTTCATTTTTAGTATAAATAACTTTCATGATACTTGTTTAAAATCCGGGGTGCAAGTTTACAAACTATTTTCGAGATAAGAGCACAAATAATTTATAAAGTTTGTTTTATTCGGATTTTGAAACGTATTTATGCCGGTTGATTATATTGTTTTTTGAATTGCAGTTATTTGTATAACGATCGCATGTCCGGATGAACGGAGGTGAGTACTTCTACCAGCTGGCTCCGGCTGACACCTTCTCTCATAACGATAACAATAGTATCTTCTCCGGCAATTGTACCTAATATTTCAAAATAATTTTCGCTGTCAATCAATACAGTAACGGCATTGGCATAACCCGGTAATGTTTTTATAACGGCGATATTACCGGAAAAGTCAATACCTAAAATAGCATCCGTAATAATGGAAGATATTTTCTCTTCCCGTTGTTCATTTACACTTTCAGGTACTATATATATATATCCTTTTTCTTTATGAGGTATTTTAGCAACCTTCATGAATTTAAGATCCCGTGAGAGAGTACTTTGGGTAGCTTCTACACCTAATTCTTTTAAGCGGAATAACAACTCCTCCTGGGAAGAGATCAGTTCAGATTCAATTAATTTCCGGATAGTCAAAAGTCTTTTGGTCTTGTTTCTCATAATGAAGCTTATTTTAGTGGAACAAAAATAATAAACCCCTTCGATATATAATAGTGAATGCTTTATATTTTTAAAACGTCTTAAATGCATAAATATCAAAAAATATTACATATTCATTCCTTGCAAAAGCAAAAAACAATAGCTACCTTTGTCCCAATTTGGACATAAGGTATTTAATGAATATGCAAAATCTGAAAAAAGCACAACTGGTTCTGGAAGACGGAACCATTTTTGAAGGGACCTCTTTCGGATACGAACAGTCAGTATCGGGAGAGGTCGTTTTTTATACGGCAATGACGGGATATCCCGAAAGTTTGACTGACCCGTCCTACAAGGGACAGATTTTAGTACCCACTTATCCGATGATTGGTAATTACGGAGTACCTGTCGATACCAAGCAAGATGATTTGCCGGCTTTTTTTGAATCGGATAAAATTCACTGTACGGCGTTAATTATTTCCGATTATTCATTTGAATACAGTCATTGGAATTCTCAAAAAAGTCTCGGGCAATGGTTAAAAGATCAGAAGGTACCGGGACTTTTTGGTATAGATACCCGGGCTTTGACGAAAAAATTACGCGAACACGGAGCTATGTTGGGCAAAATCGTTTTTGCCGGACAGGATGTCGATTTTTACGATCCCAATAAAGAAAATATAGTAGCACAGGTATCTACCTCTGAAGTGAAAGAATATGGAAATGGGAAATACGAGGTGGTATTGGTAGATTGTGGAGTGAAGTATAATATCATCCGTTGTCTTTTAAAACGGGGAGTAAAGGTGAAACGGGTGCCCTGGGATTATGATTTTACCAGTGAAGAATGCGACGGTATTTTCCTGTCAAACGGTCCCGGTGATCCGGCCCAATGTGAAAAAACGATTGAAAATATTCGGAAAGTCCTTGATAAGAACATACCTATTATGGGTATTTGTTTGGGAAATCAATTGATGGCCAGAGCTGCGGGGGCAGAAACCTACAAATTGAAATACGGTCATCGCAGTCATAACCAGCCGGTTGTCGAGCCGGGTAAAAATCGTTGTTACATTACTTCTCAAAATCATGGCTTTGCTATTGACGATAAAACTTTGCCTGTCGATTGGGAACCGCTTTTTGTGAATGTAAATGACGGAACGAATGAAGGTATACGTCATAAAAACAAACCGTTTTTTTCCGCCCAATTCCATCCGGAAGCATCCAGCGGACCGGTAGATACCGAATACCTGTTCGACGAGTTTATTAAAAATATAGAAGTGAGTAAAAATCGGTAAGATTATAGGTGAAAAATAAGGTAGAAAGTTAGAATTTATAATCTGTAATTTGCATTTGAAAATGAAGGAAATAAATAAAATATTATTACTGGGATCCGGAGCATTGAAAATCGGGGAAGCCGGAGAATTTGATTATTCCGGTTCTCAGGCATTGAAAGCCATCCGGGAAGAAGGAAAATACAGTGTGCTGATTAATCCGAATATTGCGACAGTACAAACTTCAGAAGGAGTTGCCGATAAAATTTATTATTTGCCGGTTACTCCGGAATTCGTAGAAAAAGTAATTGAAAAGGAAAGACCAGACGGTATACTTCTTTCTTTTGGAGGACAGACGGCTTTGAATTGCGGGGTGGCTCTGTATAAAAGCGGGGTATTGGAGAAATACGGAGTAGAAGTATTGGGTACGCCGATTCAGGCGATTATTGATACCGAAGACCGGGAAATCTTTGCCGGAAAATTACACGAGATCGATGTAAAAACACCCCGCAGTATTGCTGCCAATAATATGGACGAAGCCTTAAAAGCTGCTGAAGTATTGGGATTCCCTTTGATTATCAGGGCTGCATATACTTTGGGAGGTCTTGGTTCCGGTTTTTGTTCGGATATAGAGGAATTGAAAAAATTGGCCGGAAGTGCTTTTTCATATTCTCCTCAGGTGTTAGTGGAAGAATCTCTGAAAGGTTGGAAAGAGATTGAATATGAAGTAGTGCGTGACCAGTATGATAATTGTATTACGGTATGTAATATGGAAAACTTCGATCCGTTGGGTATACATACGGGAGAAAGTATTGTAGTAGCGCCTTCACAGACATTGAGCAACAGCGAATATCATAAATTGCGGGAAATAGCTATTAAAATTATCCGTCATATCGGTATTGTAGGTGAATGTAATGTACAATATACATTGGACCCGAACTCAGAAGATTACCGTGTGATCGAAGTAAACGCCCGTCTGTCCCGTTCCAGTGCATTGGCATCTAAGGCTACAGGATATCCTTTGGCCTTTGTAGCGGCTAAATTGGCTATGGGATACGGTTTACATGAAATCAAGAATTCCGTTACCAAAGTTACGACGGCTTGTTTTGAGCCGGCATTGGATTATATCGTTTGTAAAATTCCCCGCTGGGATTTGAACAAATTCGAAGGGGTGTCTAAATTGATCGGCTCTTCCATGAAAAGTGTAGGAGAAATCATGGCTATCGGACGTACTTTTGAAGAAGTAATTCAGAAAGGACTTCGTATGGTCGGTCAGGGAATGCACGGTTTTGTTGGAAATAAAAAAGAAGTAAAAGATATCGACGAAGAGTTGATGAATCCGACGGATAACCGGATTTTTGCTATAGCAGCAGCTTTCGATAAGGGATATTCTGTAGATAAGATCCACAATATGACTAAAATCGACAAATGGTTTTTGGTGCGTTTGGAAAATATCCACAGGATGAAAGAAGAGCTGAGTAAATATACGACAGTGCGGGGAGTGATGCCTGCTACCTTGAAGAAAGCGAAACAGATGGGATTTTCCGATTTTCAGATCGGCCGCCTGACAATAAAGGACGATGCTCTTACCGCACATCAGAAAATGTTGAAGGTAAGGGAATACCGTAAAGAATTGGAAATTACACCCTGTATTAAACAGATTGATACATTGGCGGGAGAATATCCGGCGAAAACCAATTACCTGTACGCTACTTATAACGGAGCAGAAACGGATATAACCTACGAGCATGACGGAAAATCGGTTATTGTACTGGGTTCCGGCGCTTATCGGATCGGGAGTAGTGTGGAATTCGACTGGTGTTGTGTAAGTGCTGTCAATGCAATTAAAAAAGCCGGCTATCGTTCGGTAATGATTAATTATAATCCCGAAACGGTAAGTACGGACTATGATACCTGTGACCGTCTTTATTTTGACGAGCTTTCTTTCGAGCGGGTAATGGATATTGTGGATTTGGAAGAGCCGAAAGGGGTCATTGTGTCTACCGGCGGACAAATACCGAACAATTTGGCTATGCGTTTGTATGGGCAGCATGTCAATATCCTGGGTACTTCGGCTTTGTCTATTGACAGGGCGGAAGATCGTCAGAAATTTTCCACCATGTGCGACCAACTGGGAATCGATCAGCCGAGATGGCGGGAATTGACCAGTATTGAAGACATATATAAATTTATAGATGAAGTGGGATTTCCTTTGTTGATACGTCCTTCTTACGTTCTTTCCGGTGCTGCTATGAATGTGGTTTCAAATCGGGAAGAATTGTTACATTTTCTGGAATTGGCAGCAGAAGTATCGAAAGACCATCCGGTAGTTGTAACCGAGTTTGTACAACAGGCTAAAGAAGTGGAAATCGATGCTGTTGCGCAGGATGGAGTTGTAAAGGCCTACGCAATCAGTGAGCATGTCGAATTTGCAGGAGTGCATTCTGGAGATGCGACCATTGTCTTTCCGGCTCAAAAATTGTATATCGAAACCATTCGCCGGATCAAGAAAATAGCCCGGTCGATTGCGAAAGAATTGAATATTTCGGGTCCTTTCAATATGCAGTTTCTGGCAAAAGACAACGATATCAAAGTGATTGAATGCAATCTGCGGGCTTCCCGGAGTTTCCCCTTCGTATCCAAAGTATTGAAGTACAATTTTGTGGAGATGGCTACCCGGATAATGCTGGGAGAACAGGTAGAAGAATTGCATAAATCGGTATTTGATTTGGATTATGTCGGAGTGAAAGCCTCTCAATTCTCGTTTGCCCGGTTATTGAAGGCGGACCCTGTATTGGGAGTTGATATGTCTTCTACCGGAGAAGTGGGTTGTATAGGTGAAAACTACTATGAGGCGATCTTGAAAAGTATGTTGTCTGTAGGGCACCGGATTCCCGAAAAAAACATTTTGATTTCATCCGGCCCGGCCCGTTCGAAAGTAGAACTGCTTGAATCGACCAAAATGTTGATAAATAAAGGTTATAATATTTTTGCTACTGCGGGTACAGCTAAATTTCTGGCGGAAAACGGAATTGACGTTACAATATTGTATTGGCCGGATGAAGCAAAAGAACCTAATATTATGGATTACCTGAAAAATAAGAAAATCGATATGGTAATCAATATTCCGAAAAACCTGACCAAACGGGAATTGGACAACGGATATAAGATTCGCCGGGCTGCTGTCGATTACAATATTCCGTTACTGACGAATGCCCGTTTAGCAAGTGCTTTTATTTATGCGATTTGTAAAGTAGATCGTAAGGATATAGCAATTAAAAGCTGGGATGAGTACAGATAGGATGAGTATTTTGTAGATTGACGTAAAAAAGAACAATCGTCAATCACAATCAATATTGAATTGTGAACAGAGAATATGGGGGCAGATTGCTCCCATATTTTTTAACCTTGTTAAACTCTTCTTTTCTTCTTTTTTTAATTTATTTTTCTTCTATTTTTATCACGTGTTAATGATGTGAACGAATAGTTGAGTGTGTATGCGATATGATAGACGTGTGGGAATATTGTGCGTGTGTGTGTGGTGTATATGGTGTGGGATTTGTAAGGGAGAATTGCCGGATGGCTTGGTTTTGATAACCGGACAGGATGAGTCTGAACGGGTTTGTCATAGGATATTACAGGATGACGAGTCTTTAAAAACTTTATTCGATCCGGAGGAACGTAGTTTTTACGTCAATGAGCCTTTACAAATCCGGTTGGTAAAAAAACGGGAGCTTTTGCTGCGTTTTTATTCTCCCCGTAGTGTCCGGAATGTGATATTATGGGCAAGGCTATCCTCCTCCGGAGAGCAGTTTAAATTGGCGGAATTTTCTTATATTCCGGCTTTTGCCGAATATCGGATTCCTTTGTCTTTTCTAAAAAACCGGTGTAAATATCATACACGTTCGGGTAGGGAAATCCCGCTTGAAAAAAAAGATTTTGATAAAGAGACATTTAAGTTGGAAATTGAAAGTTCAGATGCCTATTACCGGCAATTGACAGCGACGGATTGCCGGTGGAAAATTTCTTTTGGAGATTATACCGGTGAGCATTGGAGACCTTTGCAACCTGCACATGCGCGGGAAGCTGTAGCCGTGGCTCTTAATATGGCTTATCTTTTTTCTACGAATGAATTTAGGCAAATGCTGAAGACTTGTCAGGGTAAATTCTTTAAAGATAACCAAGGGACGGAAATAGACATAAAAGAATTATACAATCGTATTTTTAACTTGCCGGCATTGGTATACGGACGTGTTTCTGGCGTAAACGGATTGGGTGGAGGAACTATTTTCGGATTGGCGGAGTGGTGTTATTTGGAGCATTATGCGGATGCAGGATGTATCACACACACACTGTTTCATGAATTCGCCCACTGTCTCGGATATACACATGAGGGAAACATGACCTATGAAAATAATTTGGGACGAGGATGGGTGAGTTTCTGTGGTGAACTTTACCGTAAGTTAGGCATGGAAAAGAAATTACCCGTATATTCCTGCCGTTTTTTGGATACGCGAAACAGTGGTATTGCCATAAAGCGATAAAATTTAAATAGACGGATAAATCAATTGATTATTGAATGGGTTTAAAATTTGGAATTTGGAATCGTTGGTATAACTTTAGGGCTGTTTAGTCGTAAAACTTTAAAAATTTTAATTATTGTACTATGCCTTTTTTGAGATTTCATTCCACTGATGCAGGAAAATTGTCGGAAATAAGTCGGAAAATGACCGATTTGATTCAGGAAACTTTACAATGTCCCCGGGAACATATTGTATTGGAAGTAATACATTCTGAAATAGTTTGTGATGGAGCAATAAATTGTGGAGATTGGCCTTTTGTCGAAATCTCGTATTTTCAAAGAAGCCGGGATTTACAGGATAAAGTGGCTCAAATCGTGTCTTCCTGTTTGCAGGAAATCGGATATACCGATTCGGATGTGTATTTTCTTTATCTGGATCCGCGGAATTATTATGAGAACGGTCGGTCGATGTGATCGATTTATTAAAATAAAAAATGTCCGTAAAGACGGACGTAAAAAATGAAAATCGGACTTTTTTAGATAATACTTTACGCTGTTATAAAATTCGGATAAAACTTATGACAGAGTAGGGGGTTGTCTAAAAGGTATTCTCGATGTATTCGTATCCCTATCGGAGAGTGAAATTAAATATCCGATTCTATAGGGGATGTTTTTACTTTCTCGGTAGCCTTATTTTCTTTTCTTTTTTGCCCTTTATCATATCTCTTTTTACTTTTTAATCCTTTTCGATTTTTCCGGCTTTTAAATTGATTATCTTTGTGGTTTGGAAATCAATACGAATAGGGATGTTTAAAAAGTATAAGAAATTATTCGTCATTTTTTGGTGTGTGTTTTTAACCGGATTACTGTTGGCAGTTCTGTTTTTCTGGTTGATAGCCGAAGGTAAACTTGGTTTTATGCCCACTTTTGAAGAATTGGAGAATCCTAATAATAAATTCGCTTCCGAAGTTTATTTTGAGGATGGTCCGATGATCAGCCGTTATTTTCAGGGGAGTGAAAACAGGCGTTATACGGAATATAAGGATATACCGGAATCGGTAAAAGATGCTTTGGTTGCTACGGAGGATGTTCGTTTTTACGACCACAGTGGAATCGATGTCATCGGGCTTTTCCGTGTAGCTAAAGGATTGCTGACGGGAAGTTCTTCTTCCGGTGGAGGAAGTACGATTACGCAGCAGTTGGCTAAAATGCTTTTTCCGCGTGATCCGGACCAGAATTTTATGGAACTGGCTGTTCGGAAATTCCGGGAATGGGTAATTGCTGTACGTTTGGAAAGGAGTTATACAAAGGAGGAAATCATGACGATGTATCTCAATAAATTTGATTTTCTGAATTTAGCGGTAGGTGTAAATTCTGCGGCAGAGGTATATTTTCAGAAACCTTTGGATTCTTTGAGGATAGAAGAAGCGGCAATGTTGGTGGGTATGGCGAAAAATCCGGCATTATTTAACCCTGTACGTCGTCCTGAAAAAACCTTGGGACGTAGAAATGTGGTTTTGGGACAGATGCAGAAATATGGAAAAATTACAAAAGCACAATACGATTCCTTGAAAATGCTTCCTTTAGGTTTGTGCTTTAAAAAAGAAGATCACAAAGAGGGATATGCGACTTATTTCCGTGAATATCTTCGGATTTATATGACAGCAGGTAAGCCGGAAAAAAGTAATTACCGTTGGAATCCGGAGCAATATTACCAGGATTCTTTGGCTTGGGAGCGCAATCCGTTGTATGGATGGTGTAAAAAAAACTTAAAATTGGATGGTACACAATATGATATCTATTCTGACGGATTAAAAATTTATACGACATTGAATTCCCGGATGCAGCGGTATGCAGAGGAAGCCGTTGTAGAACATTTGGGAAATGATCTGCAACCTTTATTCAGCCGGGAGAAAATCGAAAAACAAAATCCTCCTTTTTCCAATGATTTGACAGCGGAAGAAGTGCGGGATATCCTTGACCGTTCGATTAAACGTACGGAACGTTACCGGATATTGAAAAATGCCGGAGTTGCTTTTGAAGAAGTACGTAAAATTTTCAATAAACCGGTTGAAATGCAGATTTTTACCTGGAAAGGAATACGGGATACGGTCATGTCTCCTTTGGATTCGATTAAACATTATAAATCGTTTTTCAGGGCAGGATTTATGGTTATGGAACCTCAAACGGGGAATATCCGGGCCTATGTCGGAGGTCCCGACTATCGTTATTTTATGTACGATATGGTCAGTGTCGGTAAACGCCAGGTAGGTTCTACCATTAAACCGATTCTTTATACTCTGGCTATGCAGGAAGGATTGGGGCCTTGCGATAAAGTTCCCAATATTCCGCAGACGTTTATTTTGCCTGACGGAACACCTTGGACAGCCAGGGGAGGAGGTAAGCGGCCCGGAGAGATGGTTACTCTTCGTTGGGGATTGGCGAATTCGGAGAATAATATTTCCGGTTGGGTATTGAAACAGTTTACACCTTTAGCGGTTGCTCAAATGGCCCATAAGATGGGAATCCACAGCTTTATTGATCCGGTGCCTTCTGTATTTTTAGGTACGGCTGAAATTTCAGTAAAGGAAATGACGGCAGCTTATTCTATTTTTGCAAATAAAGGAGTGTATAACACCCCGATGATGGTGTCCCGGATTGAAGATAAATACGGCAATGTATTGGCCGAATTCAGACCGGAATCCCGGGAAGTAATTACGGCCCAAACGGCCTATCTGATGTGTAATCTGCTGGAAGGGGTTGTAAATAGCGGAACCGGAATCCGGTTGCGTTACAGATATGGTTTTACGAATCCGATGGGAGGAAAAACGGGAACGACACAGCAACATTCGGATGGTTGGTTTATGGCAGTAACTCCTGGTTTGGTCGGGGGAGTATGGGTTGGAGCAGAAGACCGGTCTATTCATTTTCAGAATATAACGAATGGGCAGGGAGCTAGTATGGCTTTGCCCATATGGGCTAAATTTTTGGGAAAAGTAATCAAGGATCCGAAATTGAAATTTGATACCCTGCCTTTCGAGAAACCCGCAGGAGTAAGTAAAAATTTGGATTGTCAGGATGACGCAGACGATCAGGCAACGGAGGTAGAATCGGATTATCAGGAAGATAACGAGGAGTTCTATTAGTAGGAAAAGACAAAGCATTATGAAATCGAAAACAGTATATGTTTGCCAGAATTGCGGTGCGAAAGAATCAAAATGGGTCGGGCGCTGTCCGATGTGTGGCGAATGGAATAGCTTCGAGGAAGAAGTCGAGATAAAAGTTGCGAAAGGCAAAGCAAATGCTGTGATGGGACAGCCGATGTCCAAAGCCCTCCGGTTGTCGGAAATAAAAGTAAATGCCGATACTCGTATCGATACCGGTGACAGCGAATTAAACCGGGTGTTGGGTGGTGGTTTGGTGCCGGGTTCCATGATATTGCTGGGAGGAGAGCCAGGCATCGGGAAATCGACTTTGGTATTGCAGTTTGCACTTCACAATAAATGCGGTAAAGTGTTATATGTATCCGGGGAGGAGAGTATTGCCCAGATCAAAATGAGGGCGCAACGCTTGGGTGCGGAAAATGACGATTGCCTGTTTTTGTCCGGTAATTCCCTGGAGATGGTCCTCGAACATTCCCGTACGATACAGCCGGATTTATTGATTATCGATTCCATACAGACCCTGGCGACAGAGACTGTAGATTCTATTCCGGGAAGTCTTTCGCAGATCCGGGAATGTACGAACACTTTGTTGCGTTATTCCAAAGAAAATACGATTTCTACGATTTTAATCGGTCATATTACAAAAGACGGCCAACTGGCCGGGCCGAAAATATTGGAGCATATGGTCGATACGGTATTGCATTTCGAAGGCGATCAGCAATATATGTATCGTATATTGCGTTCGATGAAAAACCGTTTCGGTTCGACTTCGGAAATCGGTATTTACGAAATGTTACAATCCGGTTTACGGCAAGTATCCAATCCTTCGGAATTGTTATTATCCAATCATGGTCAGGATTTGAGTGGAATAGCCGTTTCTGCTACAGTAGAAGGGGTAAGGCCGATTCTGTTGGAAGTACAGGCATTGGTTTCCACTGCTGCTTATGGTGTCCCGCAGCGTTCCGCTACGGGATTCGATTCAAGACGGTTGAATATGTTATTGGCTGTATTGGAAAAAAGGGTCGGTTTCCGTCTGGCTGCGAAGGATGTCTTTTTGAATATTGCAGGAGGTATTCGGGTAAGCGATCCGGCTCTTGATCTGGCTGTGGTTATGGCTGTATTGTCTTCGAACATCGATGGAGCTTTGCCTCATGATACGGTTTTTGCCGGAGAAGTCGGATTATCGGGTGAGATCCGGGCGGTCAGTCGTATCGAACAACGTATTTCGGAAGCGGAAAAGCTGGGATTCCGCCAGATTTTTGTACCCTTGGGAAATAAAAAAGGCTCAACAAAAGTTCCACAACATCTGGAAGTGAAATTTGTCTCTAAAATTTCTGACATTTGCCGGGCGTTGTTTGGTTGAGAGTGATAGCACCCGGGGACGGGGGTAAAGTGCTATGATTTTGTGTTTTACATTTTTTTTCATAAATTTGGTATATGTCTAATACATTTGAACATGTCCAGGCAGGCGCGTCAACGGTCGATTACGGATATATATCATGTTATTCAACGTGGTATAGACCGAATGGTGATTTTCCGGGATGATGATGACCGTCAGATGTTTTTAAATCTTTTGCGGTTACAGGTCTGTGAATCTTTTAAAATCTATTGTTATTGCCTGATGGACAATCATATCCATCTCTTGGTAAAAAGTGACCGTCTTAGTTTTCATATCCATCATATAGCCTCGATTTATGCAATGTGGTTTAATCATAAATATAATCGTAGAGGTTATCTTTTTCAGGATCGTTTTAAAAGTGAAGTAATAGAAGATGAAGGATATTTGCTGAGATGTTTCCGGTATATTCTGAGGAATCCTGTAAAAGCAGGTATATGTGAGAAGATTGAAATTTACGGGTGGAGTAGTTACCATTTGTGTTTTGGTGGAGATGGTTCTTTTGTTGTTGTGGATTTTCTACCTTGCTTTTTTGAAACGAAGAAAGATTTTCAGACTTATTTGCAAGGAGAGGATTTCGAGGAATTTATAGATGTTGATCAGGATAATCGACTGACTGATAGTGAAGTGATTGAATTGTTAAAGCAACAATTGGGCGGTAAGAGTTTAGAAAAATTTTCTTCTGAAGAACAAAAACGGATTTTGAAGACAATGAAACAAAGTCCCGGAGTGAAAAACAGGCAACTTGCCAGGATAACTGGGGTCGGTTTCAATATAATCAGGCGTTTATGAGATCATTATTGTAATTGTAGCACTTTACCCTCGTCCCTGAGTTTTCTTTAGCTTTTCGTTCATTTCTATTATTTTGCGGTACACTCCTGTTTTATATTTGTAGAGTGTAAAGCCGGACAGCATCGGATAAAAACAGAAAAATGCTCCCATAAGGCTGAAAGCAGTTGCTGCATCGTAATCCCTTACTGTATAAAATCGCGAATAAGCATAATATGCAATTCCTCCGCATAACAGAAGACCTGCCAAAAGCACAAAAACGCTTCCGCTTGTAGAAAATTTTTCAACGATGGCACTGCCCGCGGAATAATTGGCAGCAAAAAGTCCCAAGATAAATACCACCGCAAAAGTAATGATTGAACTTATTTCGCCATACTTAGAATATTCTATCGTAAATAATACGCCTGCAGCTGCAGTAACTACCATTGCCCCTATACACAAGATTCCCAACCGTCTTTGTCGTTTTAACATGGAAATAATTTCCGGTTTCAATTCTGTCATGTTCTTTTTTATTTTCTTACGTTCTTATTAAACAATTATTTTCTTTTCTGTTGTATCTGCCTGATAGCACTTTAGCCCCGTCCCTGGGTGCTATGGAAGTTTAAAGCTAATTGGCAAAACATATCTTGTTGCAACTTTTTTTCCTTTATTTTCGCCCGGAATCCAATTAGGCATTAATCCTACTATTCGTTCCGCTTCTTTTGCCAAGACTAAAGACGCAGAAGAACATTTATTAAAGCGGCAACGTACTACACCGAATATATCAGAAATTTCTCCCGTTGGGGATACAATAAATTGTACCATTACATTCCCTTCTTCTTTATATTTTATTGACTCGGCAGGATATTGCATATTATCCGAGATAAATTTTTGCATCGCACTTATTCCGCCGGGGAATTGAGGCATCTTGTCTGCAATAGTAAGAACTTCGCCTTGGTACTGTTCTTTCTGTCGTGGAGGCAAAGGATATAATTTAAGTTTGCCATTTTCCGACTTATAAGTACCACCGAGTAAATAAGTAGTCCGTACTATTTCTCCGTTGGCACGTTTACCGGGGCTCCATTTGGTCATGGTTTTTGCTACACGCAGTACTTCAGCATCCAAAGCTGGGTAACTTCCGGCATATAGGCTAAAATTATTCAGAGAGCCATCTTTTTCTACTATAAAATGTACGATAACACTATTATCACTTCTGTTTAATGTTGTTTCTGCCGGAAAACGCACATTATCATTGATATATTGCCATACGTCACCTGCTAAATATTCTGGCAAGGTTCCGCCTTCTCTGACAATATGAACATCTTTAGCCAGTTCTTCCTCTTTCTGCTTAAGATTCTTATTGGTTTCTGTTGCATTTAATGCAGTGACTATAAATAAGAAACTAAATAAGATAATCGATTTTTTCATAACTGTATATTTTAATAAAGCGTCACAGAATAACAGCTAAATACTTAAATTGAGTAAATATACGATATTTTTTTAGTAAAAAGCAAGTATTATATTAACCTAAATTTTATTCAGAAAAAAAATACGTTAAAAGCAGAAAAAGGATGACTGGGATAGCACTTTAGCCCCGTCCCTGAGTGCTAGGAAAATAGGAACAAAAAGAAAACCACTTACGAAAGTAAGTGGTTTCATTTCCGTGACCTCGGTGGGACTCGAACCCACGGCCCATTGATTAAGAGACCTTCGTTGTTTTTAGCGTATAATTCTAAAAACCAGTGTATTACATGCTAACCATATTTATTCCCTGTCAACAGGACGTCTACCGTTCGACGATTGTGCCCGGAGGAGTCGTAGACGTTCTATACACATCGTTTGTTTGCGTAGCGTCTACGTCTATGTTTTCCGCAGTCTTTATATACTGCTTAAAAGCCGCTATTCTGGACGACCGGTCGGCTAATTTCTGCCACTGGTTAACCGTAATAACTGTAACACCTGGAAAAGCGGATAGGATGCTATAAGTTTTCGGGTATCCCGATATATTAATACCTCCTACTTTTTTATGCACCGTTAGAGAGGTCGCCACGTCTCTGTTTGTTGTAACCCATGCCATAGTGATTTTTTTTATTGGTTTAACTTATTTTCCAGTTCCCGGATTTGCTTTCTTATCCCGGCTCTCTCTTTAGAAATTTCTGCCCATTCCTCGTCTGTGTACTCGCCGTCCAAGCGCTTTGATGTCTTATAGTCCATCGCGAATAATTGTTGTTTTAATGCATATATTTGCATTTCTGTGCTTAATTCAATTTCGCTTACCTGGATGTGTACGTACTCGATGCCTGTTCTTTCGTCGTTAGCCTTTAGGCATAGTCCTTCCTCGGTTTTGCAAGGCATTTCCTGTTCACAGGGAATAAAATCTTCTAAGCCTTCTTCGCCTTCTGCATAGCTAAGTATATAGCCATCTTTATTAACATAATACCCTTTCATTGCCTTGTAACGATTACTGTTCCTTTAAAAATAGTTTCTGCGGCGCTTTCCGCGACAAATTGCACATTACGGTTTTCGGTAAAAACAGAAACCCGGAAAGTTCCGGAAGACCCCGCGGTATAGGCGCCTCCTACGCCTTTCGTCCCAAAAGATGCGTTACTAACCGTAAATGTACTTACCGTGTTTTTAAGTGTTACATCTAACATTATAAGGCAAAATGGCCCGTAGTCCCGTATTTTTGCCGAACGTACGGTAATACTTCCGCTGGTAGCCGTTATATTTAAGTTTATCCAACCTGAATCTATCGTAAGACTATCGATCAGATCGGTATTAAACGTACGCACGAGCTCCGCCGTAATGTTACCGGTTCTGTTTGTTTCGTAGGTAGAGTCAGACAGTGCGTGTAACTGTATTTTTGTTTTTATTGCCATATCTTTTATTTTTCATTATCCGATTTCCGGCGGGATGATAACATCAACCGGCGGGATGTTATCATCAACCGGCGGGATGATAACATCAACCGGCGGGTTGATAACATCAAATTCCGTATTAAAATCCGGGCTAAATTCCCGGCCTTTAAAATCACCCTTACCCAGCTCTTTCCATGCGTTTTCAAAATTTACCCACATAGACTCTTCTTTTATAGGCTCCCAGATGTTTACAAATCCCGACCACTCGCAAGTATCCTGCGTAAGTGTTAATTCATGCTCGAATCCCGACCACTCGCATGTATCCTGCGTAAGCGCCAGGATATTTACGAATTCCCCCCAGTTACATGAATTTATTGTAGGCTCCCAGACGTTCACAAAATCCGTCCATTCCGCCCATACTTCCCCCAGTTCGAATAAGGGATGTATCGACATGGCGGAAATTGTTAGCATCGACCCGACGGATTCGGCCGTCTGGTTATTAAAAGAGACCTCCGCCCCGGCTTCATATCCGAACAGAAACCGCCGGCCCGAATAAATTTCGAATTCTACTAAAAACCTTCTTTTGCTTGCTAATTGTAACTCGGCTTGTAACTCCGCCGATAAATCGCCGATAAAGGTTTCTATTTTATGCGTGTGTAACCCGTTCTGTAACGTCGAATTGTACTTTGCGCCCCCGGTCGCCTCTACATTTATAAAATCGCCCTTGTGTATAATCTCGGTAACAATACATGTCTCGTATCCGGCACCGTGAAACTCCAGCGCCGTAAAATCGTCGAAGTCGAGAAGCCGGATATATCGTATCCCCTCGACGTTATAAGCACAGGGCGGCTCTATATGTGTAATTCTGCAATTCATTTTTTTTTACGGGGAAGGTAAAAGCGGCGTTACTTCCGTAACACCGCCTTTCGGACTATTCGGATATGGTTTCTTTGTAAACAGGCGTTATTACGCTTTCGTCTTTTAAGATTTGCCCGATCTCCATGGACGTGCCTTGTAAAATAAGAGTCCACCCGGTCGCATCGGCTTCCGCCGCTCCGCTGTTATAATCGAACCCGCCAGCCGGGGCGCTAAGTCCGCCCGTACGTCCTAACAGGATCGGACGCCCCGCGTTATCGATAACTACCGCGATAAAACGTCCGAGGCTAATAGCATCCCCTTCGTTCAGTACATCTACATCGTATTGATTCAGGACGGCATTTACAGTGTGCTGCCGGTATTTTCCGCCGTTACCCCCGACCAAAAGCGCATCTGTAAAGGATATTGTATTGTCCGCGCCCTCGATCTTGTAAAATACCTCTCCTGTCGGTAAAGTTATTTTATCTATCGTGCCGTCCGCCCCGGTCTGATAAGTAATCGCGCCCTCTACCGCGGTTTCGCCTTCGGCGGGGGCGTGATAATTCGCTAAATACAAAGCACGCGCCCCCGCTATAGCGTACTCGCACGCTTTGTTATCTAAGCTTTTTGTTAATTTACAGCCTGCCATGTCTAATTTTTTTTTAAAGGGCGGCTTAAAACGCCGCCCCGGTTATACTACAACGTTATTTCTTCTATGTCGCTGTGCCGCTGATTAAGCGTTACGACAACACTTCGGTCGCTGTCAGGTAGGGTGATATTTACCTGTCCTACCTTTACGTCACGGTTTCCGGTATTATCCGCTGCTACTACAGTAACCGGAGTAACATTTACGCCGTTAACAACGGAGGATTCCCCTTTCGTTACAGTAAAGCCCGTAACGGACGTGCCGACAGTCGGCGTTACGCCTTCTTTAGTAAAAATACTAAAGGTTTTACTTTCGCCCGCAGCACGGAATACTAACGAATTCGGAGCTACCGTAATTTCGTTACGCGGCCCGGCCTCCTGGCCGGTTTTAACCTTATCCGACCAAATTACGGCCTCGTCTTCGAACGGAATAACAAATCCCAAACGCAGACGACCTTTAATCCAAACTTTATTTTCGTGCGGTTTCGGGAATTGTCCTAACTCGATTTCGTCCAGATCGCTAAGTAGATCGGTTAACAGAAAGGCGTTGGTAGAATCGTACCCGATAAGCGTATTAGCCCCGATACCCTTAACCGGTATGAACTCCATGCCGTTATACCAGATACGCGGGTTTTTCTTGTCTGTACTGTCTACCTCCCACTCTTCCGCCAGGGAATCGTTTTTCTTCTGCTTTGCGATAGCTGTACGCAATTTGCGCCGTGTACTGTAGCTTCCGAGTACATAAAGTTCCCCGCGATCCTCTGCCTGTAACACTTCTTCCGGGAAAGCATCGTAGACGGCCTCTACCGCGTCTATAATGTTGTCCTTGGTTATAACCTCTCCGACCAGCTTAGCCGCTTGTGTAGAGTCGAGGAGCGTTTTTTCCATACCGTTAAACTGGTTAGGGTCTGCGCTTTCATCTCCCCCTACTACCATCTCCTCGATTTCGTTACTTAACCCGATCGCGATAAGATATAAGGTTGCCGCTTCCAGGTCAGGCGGCAGACTTTCGTTTTTAGCCCCGGGCGAGAGTTGGTAAAGCGTCCGTTTGTTCTCCAGTTCGTCAATACACTGCTCCAGATTAATTTTGTAGGTTTTAACTTTCGCCTGCTTCTCCGATAACTTTATAATCTGGTTCGGTGTCCAGGCACAATCTTTGCCGTCGATTTGTAAAATCTTGTTTTCCAGATCGATCATGCTTAAGAGTTCGTCGCCCTTTATACCGGTCAATACGCGGATATATCCGCCCTGCACCAAACGGCCTCCGAACATCGCGCGGGTAAACCATTCCGGATTTTCATGCGATGTATAGCTAAGACCGTTAATATCATACATATCAGCCATTTCAATTATTTTTTTGGTTATTACTTTTTCTTTCTCTCGTTTCGGCTGCGGATAACAGCCGCCATTTTTTCGGTGTATGTCATCTCTTCCGGCTTTTTCCCCTTGTCTACCTTCGCCTCCGCCTTATCCGCGCTCGGCTGTTTTTCCAGTTCGGCGATCTGGGCTTTAAGCCGGGCAATCTGGGCTTCTTTTGTTCCGGTCTTAGCTAAAAACTGTTTGGCCCGGGCCTTCGCCAATTTGGTTTTTTTCGCAAGTTCGGCCGCTGCTGCTTCGGAGTCTGTACTGTCGGCCTCGGGTTGCGTAATTACCAACATACCCGTATCGTCGATAACGATAAAATTGCCATCAGCTAATGCATGCTCGCCGGCTGCCATTTGCTCGCCGTCCAGGGTTGCGAACCCGTCCGCATCTACCCAAACTTCATTTCCGTCTGCCAGTTCGAAAATTAAGAAAGGTTCGCCCGCGTCCATCTCGTCTTTAGCCGCTTCGTCTACTAAAGACTCGGCCTCAGCCTCCGTTTCGCCTTCCAGTACGACGGGCAAGCCCATTTTTTGTAAGGCGAGCCCGAAAGCCGTTAATTTTGTCTTTTTTGCGGCCTGTTTAGCCGCTGTTTTTACATTCTTTTTCATACTTACGCTTTTAAAATTAAATATACCTTCTAAGGAGAATCCTTTTACATTGCCGGTTAGTACCTCTGTACGCCAGTAACCGGCGTCTTCTATCTTATAAGAAGCCATTAACGTACCTACCGGAAGCTCACCCAGCCCTAGGGCCGCCGCTTTGTCCCGCTTAGAATCCGATACAATCCAGATTTCCGTTAAATAATTGTTTTTTAACGGCTTCTCGTGCTGATGCGTAGTCGTGTTTAGTGCTAAACCCGTTTTCATCATCTTTTGTGCAATTTTTTCGATGTCCTCGGCGGTAAATTTAAGGTAGTATTCGCCTAAAGACTCGTCGTACCGGTATATAAGCTGGTCGGGTATTAAAACGACTCCGGTTAATATCTGTTTTTGCCGGTCTAAAGCAAGTTTTACCGGGCGATGCCTGCTAAGGGCAACAAAATCGCACTCGTTCGCCGGCGCATCTACAAAGGATATAGCAAATATCCCCGTATTGTCCGTGCCTAGTATTTTGCACTCGTAAACTGGTATTCTCTTTTCCATGCTATAAAGACAATTTTAACCTAAATCGTCTTAAAACCCTGCCAGATCGCGTACGGTTACAACTTCGTCCGTCGCGTCCATTATATCGGTAACGGCCACAACCGGTTTTATGCTTATACCGGCGATAGCCTCTACAATCCTATCCCCTTCCGACCGGTCTACATCGGACACGATAACCGGCGTATCGCTGTCGCCCGGGACAATGTTAAACAGATCGGCAACCGTTAACGCCCGCGGAGTATCGTTTATAAAATTTACAAGTGCCTTGTTAGCACTGTAACTCTTATCGTTTACCATAAATTCGCCCCCTTGCGCCTCGTGTGTATATTCGCCGTTAACCAGGATAGGTACGCCGCCGTTGGCGTGGCTCGGCCCCTTGATTTCACCACCCTTGGCAAGTTTTGTAAGCTGTTTTGTCATAATGCCGATCTGTATTGCACCTGCCGCCGCTACAATACCGGCCATTATTTGCCCGATTACAGGCCCGGCGGTTAATGCCTTTGCAACTGCCGCGGCTACGTCTGCCGTTGCCATCGCTATGCTTGTTATAAGTTCCGCCCTCTTTTGTTGCTTTTCCTTTTTCGCAATATCTGCCTCTAGCTTTTCCTTTTCTTTCGCTAACCTTTTTTCTTCCCGGGCGGCATCTTCCCGGGCGTGTATAGCATCCTGTAACTGCATTTTTAATGCTTCGGCCGTACCTCCTGTTGCTTCCTGTAGCTGTGCTTCTATGTCCTCGACATTTTTAACCGCGTCTTCGCGTTGTTTTTGCGCTTCTTCGTATCGTTCGTTTATTGCGTCGAGTTGTTCGTTAAGGTCGTCCAATTGCACCTGTAGCCCCATGCTCCAGGTTTCCATAACCGCGGAAACCCCTTTTACCGTCTCGTTAGCATATTCGCTAATTTTTGTAAATAATTCTGCGAGAGCATCGAGTTGCGCCCTTGCCGACTGCTTAGTATTTACTTCCTGTTCTTTTTGGGCCGCTTTAATACGTTCTGTAGTGTCCCCCATAGCCCGGGAATAGTTTTGTAACTCATCCTCGTACTCGGTAGAACCCTCTTCCAAAGTAGATAAGGCCGCCTTGTGCGTCGCGGTCAAATTGGCCTGATATTCGGTAAGGCGCTTTATATATTCGTCTAAAGCCTTATTCGTGTCCTCGAGATTTTTCCGGGTAGCGTCCGCATCGATTAAACCGGATGCTTTATCCCGGACGGTCATTTCGCCGATTTTGCGTTCCGCGCTTAACAACATATCCTCTATTGCTGCTAGCTCCAGATCAGCCCGTGTTTTTAACTCGTCAGCCGCGAGTTTTAACAATTCCCGGTCCCGTGCTTGCTGTGCGTTTTCGATAAGTGTTTTAATCGCTTGTTGCTGCTCTTCGGTAAGGCTTTTTTCTTTGTCCAGGCGTTTTTTGTAGTCTTCTATCTGCCTATCGTACTGTAGCATTATCTCGGCCTTTCGCCGGTCATTCTCCCCTGCAATAAGGGCGGTACGGCTGTCCTCTACTTGCCGTTCCAATTCCAAAGTTTTTTCCGCCTGCTCTTCCTGCAATTTTTGCAATTCCAGGTTTTTTAAGGCCTCTAAGCTTACTATCTGCTCGTTAAGTGCCTGCCGGGCCTCTAACGTTAAATTAGTTTCCGTAGACAGGCGTTTACGTAGCGCCTCTATCTGCCGGTTATATGTCGTTTCCGTCTGTTTTATCGCCCGTTCGTTTGCGTCCTGGATAAGTTTTATTTTAGCGTCTTCCGCGGCGCGTACCGCTTCTATTTCGACTTTAACCCTTTCTTTAGCAAGCGTTTTAGCCTTATCCGCCGCCTCTTTTCTACGTTTCGTCTCTAATACAGACGCCCGGTCGTTTAGCGCCTGTTCGTTGTCGTATGCCTCCTGTTTTAGCCTGGTAACCTCTTCTATCTGCTCTTTCGTAGCATTCGTGTTCGCGGTAATATCGTCGTATGCCTTCTCTGCTAGTTTTGTCCGCTCCTTTGCCGCTTTACGATATATATTTAAAACTTCCTCTTCTGCCTTACCCTCCGCCTCGGCTAAAGACGCGGCTAGTTCCGTATCCCGGTTTAACTGCTTTAACAGCCGGTTTGTAGTAGAAATTTCGAAATTTAATTTCGCCTGTTCTACCTTAGCTTTCGAACTACCGGAAGCGAACGCGGCTAATGCGCTCCCTACTCCTAGCAAGGCTAAAGCAAGTATTACGTAAGGGTTTGCAGAAGCGACAGCGTTAAGTACCTTTTGCGCGGCTGCTGCGGAAATCGTACCTTTTGTACTCGCTGCTTCGGCCGCGGTTTTGGCTTTTAGCTGTGCGGTACGTATTGTATCTGTAACGATCGCCAATTTATTTTGCACGATGCCGGAACGCAGTATATTTTCGTTTACCTGTTGCGCAATTGATAAAAGGGCTATTACCTTTTGCAGTTTCTGCACGCTTTCGGCATTTTCGTTAGCCGAATTACCAAACAGATTCATAAGGGCATTAACCCCTAAAAGCGACTGTGCCAGTCCCATGCTGGATTTTGTAACCCCCTCTACGCCATCACTTAGCTTTCCTAACCCGCTTAATGCTTTTTCGTAATTACCTACGCTATCCCGGAAATTACCTGTACTTTCCCGCAAGGCTTTGTATTCTGCGTCTAAAGCCTGTATTTGCGCTAGTAATTCCCCTCCTACCGCAATGTCGTTCCGTTCAGCCCCGCTAAGGTTTTCGTACCGGTTCCGGAGATCGGACAACTGCATACCCATTTGTTTAATACTCCCCTCGGCTTGTTGCCGGATTTGTATTTCGCGCGTTATTTCGCGCTGGGCTTCCCGGGCGGCTATGTTAGCTTCGATTTGGGCTTTATTCGCGTCGCTACGTGCCCGTACGACCTTATCTATCGTGTCAATTAGCTTCTGTTCCGCTTTTCCCTCGTCGGACAAAGTTTTCGAGTGTTCATGCGCTGTACGCGTAGAAGCGGCAACGGAAAGATTTGCCTTATCGAAAGTATTGCCCAGAGACGCTACTACGTCCCGTAACTTTGTAACCTCTTTTATGCTCTGTTCTACACCGTTTACCACGATGGTGTATTCTTTCTTCCCGGTTGTCATATTTTCCGTATTAGTTTAATTTTTGTTTTATTCCGGCCGGTAGGGTCGTATCCGGACAACTCGGCTACGTAGTAAATGTCCCCGTTAAACATTGCCATAATGACGCCGTTAAAAGCCTCGTATTGCTCCGCTGTTAGATAGCCCTCAACCTCGGTATAGTGCGAACTGCCGTTAATGAGTATTGTAAAAAAGTTATCTAATATCGTAAGCCTCTTGTTTTTGTAGTTAAGTATGCTCATCCCGGCCAGTTCGTTAGAAACTTTTGCTACCGATAATTTGCGGCCGTTAAACGTAAACTCCGCGCCCAGGTCGTTTAACAGACCATCGTAATACCAAAAACGTACCGGCAGGTCCGTATACCTCTTTAACATCGCCTCGGGGTAAGATAGTTCGTTAGTCCACACTTCGTGCTTCGAAATAACCGGAAGGGGGATTATAATATCTTTGTTTTGCTGCCGTTTAATTATATCCTTAAACCAGTTGTAAGAAAAATTACTTTTTTGCTCGACGGTTTTTTCCTCGGCAACACCCGTCTTAAACTCACCGCCCCCGTCGTCCTCCCCGCTGGCTATGTATCCTTCTTCTTCCGTATCTACAGTAAATCCTAGCTTATAGCGGGATGGTAAGCCGAGCGGCAAATTAGACCGGTCGTGCGTAGACGTTAGGTTATCCAGGTTAATATATAAGTTACTCGTAGCTTTTGTCTGTTTTACATCCAGGCTAAAGGCTTTGTCGTCGACCTGGGAGAGACGTAAGTTAAACGCCTTACAAAAATTTTCTATAAAATCGTCCGTTTTAACATCTGCCGGGAGAAAGCCTGTTAAGTTAATGCGGTTTATATCGAAGTTAACAGGGTCACTCCAGTCCATCGCCGCCCGGCCCGTTCCCGTCTCGTCTATTTTTAACCAGTCTTCATTTTTCCGGAAAGGGGTAATTTCCAGATCGAAAGTAACTTTTTTAGATACCCACCCCCGGACACCCCTTAGATCGATTATAACCCCCTTGTTCGATACGTCCGCAAGAGTTAAAAGCTCTCCCGCGTTTAGCCATGCCACGCAGTTTAAAACCCCGTCCGCGCTGTAATCCTTATTTGCCGCGGAACCTTCGAAAAATCCGCGCCTCGCATAATTCCGCGGGGAGTTTTTCAGGTCGCTTATAAATTTTGTAGTAGACGTCCAAACAGGTTGCTCTGTACCCCCTTCGTCCGGTACTCCGTATTTCATATACCCGTTAGGGTTATTTATCGCTATCCGGCTTATCTCCGTTCTCGAAAGGGAACTATCCCAGGAAAAGGCGGGTTTCCCGACATTTATTTGTGCTAAGCCGGTGGAAGAATCCAACGGGTTAACGTCTTTATTCGTTTTCTTACCCCATTGAAAACCACACAAATAGTTTTTATTTTGTGCCTTATCTACAAAGTTAATCATCCCGGACTCGCTATCGTAGTAAGGGTAATAACGCGGTAATGTGTTGCTGTCTTGCGGCAGGTTATCCCGGTATAGAGTACCGTCCATTTCAGAACCCCCTATATTAAAATCCCCTGTACCCCAATCCCGCAATAATTTAATTGCCGTTTTTATGCCTGTCAGACCGCGTGTAGGGCCGTACGCGCCGATAAAACGTACCTTAGTCGTGTCGTCGTAGCCAGTCCATTGTACATTTTCTAACTGCACATTAGCGTTTAACCGGATTTTATAGTATCCGGACGCCGGTATCCGGATTTGGCTTAAATACCAGTCCCGGCCGGATAAAGACCGGCGTACGTTCGATACATTTTTCCCGGGGTCACTGATAATATTTATTTTCGCGTTCGTACAATCGAATAAATTGCAGGCGTATAGCTCTTCATCATCGCCGTAGGTTTCGTACACCCCCCTTTCAAGTTGCTGCGTATCTCCTGCCTCGTTCCTGTTGTACCGGTTCGACCAGGAACCCGAGATATGTATTTTAGCCAGTTCGCCGTAGTTCCACGGCTGCTCGTAGTCGGCCGCATTCCTGTAGCTCATGTATATTCCGCTTAGCCTCTTATCGGAAAAAGCGGAGCCGTACAGATCGTATCCTTTGCTTTTAAATATATGCTCTAACAAAAGAAGAACGTTAATAGAAGGCGAAAAATCCGTAATACCGGTTAATACGCTGTCGTCCCATACGTTTCGGTCCGAGTAATTATCTTCCGAAATCGGCACTTTAGGGAGTAATCCGTACAGCACATACGGAAAAATAGCGGCCTGCGGACCAGACCGGGCAAGGGTGTTGTATTGGCTTATGTATTCTGCGAAATCCCCGAATTTTATATAGTACTCCGGAATTTCGCTTAGCTTTATCCCCCCGAATACGTCTTTAACGCTTTTTTGTGCAGGTACGTATAAGTTCCCTTTATACTGTGTATCGGAAACCTCGGAAAGCCGGAAATTTCCGGAAAACACCCGAACGCCGTTTATAATAAGTTCGGCACTATATTCGCGGTTAAACTTATCTTTTGTCTCTTCGATTCCGGCAAGATTAAAGACATTAAGATTGTTAGATGTGGGCGGCAGTGTAATACTATAACTGTATTGTGCATCTTTCGTATTAAGTTCGCCGGGGCTTAGTAACTGCCGGTTAAGACGCACACCAAAGGCGTCGTCTGTATCGCATAATTTCCGGTTTATATATAACTCTATGTTAGTCATTTACGTATTTTTCGCTTAATCTGTACTTAATTGTAGGGCGCTGCATATTAAAAGCGGCACCGGTCTTAGACAGGGTAAAATCTTCTATAATTACGTAATTACCGTCCCCGTCCAGGATAACCCGCGCTGCGGCTAGTTCTTTTAACCAGTCCGCAACCTCGTCCGTAACGGGCGCCCCCTCGATAGTAAATGTCCTGTTTAAAGTAGTAGCGTAGACCGTTTCAACGCTATCGCCTTTTTGGTACGAAGGCGTAAGGGTTTTATTATATGTCTCTACGCCGTTTTTTATATCCTCCTTCACGCCTGCGTCGAAATTAAAAGCGTCCCAGCCGCCCAGCCGGTTTAAAAACGAAAACTGCCGGAGGGTATGCAGACACCCCGGGCGTATCTGGTATTCGACGCTCCCCGATACCGTTACCTCATCCCGTGCCAAAAGAACACGTATAAATCCGGCCGTGGGGTACTGATCTAGAACTGCGTCTATATCTAAAACGCAGGTATTAACGATAGAAAAAAAAGACCGGTTAGCCCGTTGCCCGAACACAGTTCCCAGGTATTTATTTCCGGGGCTGTAGACCTGGTAAGCGACTTGCAACAAAAAATCCTCCGGCACGGAATCACCGTGGTGCGGGTCTTTTAAAATAAAATTTATATACTCTTTTTGTCCTCTTACATAAGTTGTTCGGGGCTTATTCGAAAGTAACCTAATCCGGTTTTCATCGTCGTAAATGTATTCATTTAAATCTATAGCCTCCGAAGCGGGGCCGTACCCGTGCAAAACAAACAATGCATTAGAGATATAGAAAGGATAGGAATTAACCCCCTTTACTTTTGCAACAAAACGATAAGCCTTAATAGTCCCCGTATCGAACCACCCCGGGACGTCCGGCGGCCTGTTATACCCCCCATACCGGGAGAACATCGCATTTAATTCGAACCATAAGGGGGCGCCGGCATACGTCTTCTGTAAATCGGTTATATACCGTCCGATCTTATCCGGATTTACCGGCTTATCGTCCTGACCCAAAAAAACGTCAGGGTCTGCATATACGTCTAAATCTATTTCTACCGTAGACTCTTCCCCGCTTATACTATCGTTATTCTGCGAAACGTTATTTACCCAGGCTATAGTGTACGCCGCGTTGCCGGTGTTGTTCGGCGCGGAAACGGATATGTTAAAATCCCGCCCGGCTCCCTTGCTCTTTATATTAAGCGTCCTTCCGTTCTTAACGCTATTGCCGGATTGTACAAAAGGTATAGCTATCTCGAAATTAGTACCGAACCATTTGTCCGACAATAAGGCCTGCCTTAAATTTTCCGCCGTATCCGAAGTATCGGAAGACACATAAAACGAAGACCCGCCGGCCTCGTCTTTATCCGATGTGCCTTTAAAAACATGCTCCGATCCCGCCGAATCCGTAATCTGTAAAAGGGTAAGCGCCGGAATATCATTTCCGGTTGTGGGGGTAACGTTAACCTGTATATTAACCTCTAGGTACTTTTTAACACCTGGTTTACTCTTAAACACGACGAAATTAGGCACCGCCGAGAGCGTTACAATTTCCGGCTCGGTAATTAACGCAATGTCTTTACTTACATATCCCATTTCTGTTAATCATTAAAAATTTCATCTAAATCCTCTACTATCGCATTATACAGTTTGTCGGCCCACTCCCCGTCAAACAGCCTGTCCGCCTCCCGGTCTATCGTCGCGAAAATCGGACGGCCCTTGTGTCCGTCCCGCCAGATCGCATAAGATATCCGGTACAGAGTGTCGGCGTCGGTCGGAATCCCGTTCTTTGCCGCCCAGCTTTTTAAAACGCCAATAGGCGGTTTTCTTTTATATTTCGGGGGACGCGTCCACTCCAGGTATACAACGTAATGGTTAAACAGGGCCTTTATTACGGGGTCTCCGCCCGAAACCGTGCTTACGATCGCCTCTAAATCCCCGTTTAGCGCACTATCGCGAAGGGTGTTCCTGCCCGTTTTTTCATTAACGCCTACGCGGTCATCCCCCAGTACGGCAGAGGCCAGCGACAACAGGCCATCCGCGATGTTCTTTATAGCTAGTTGTATACCTTCCTTACTCATTGGATTGTTATTTTAAAGTCCGGAAGTCCGCTTTTATCGCTAAAAATCGCGCATCCGTCCGGGTTATCTACTTTAAAATCGGGCAACGCGCCGGCTTCCGGGAACTCCTTAGCCGGGTCAAAATCATCGGCGCAACGGTCGGCAGGGTTAGCCTGTAGTATCGTGTATGTAAAACGAATACCGGCCGCGTTATTATCGTAGTAGTCGCGTAACGACACGAAACTAAAACCGTTTAGGCTATACCCGGTGTGGGCGCGGGTTTGCTTTATCCTTTCGGCGATTGACAGACCTACATTAAAAGCAGCTGTCTGCACCTCTAATACGCTTTCGTTGTTTTTCGGAATACCCAGGATATCCGCGTTAACAGTGTATTGTACCGCCTGGTTAACCGATTGCCCGTAAACCGGGTCATCCAACCATAAGAGTGGGTGGGCTTCGTTCGCCGCCCCTTTTTCGTAGCCCTTGCCGTAAATAAATCCCTTTAACCTTTTATTTTGCCGGGCCAGTTCGTAGAAAAAATTAACTATCTGCATTTTTCGTATGTTTTGCTAACTTCCTGTCTAATTTGTACTGCGCTTCTTCCGCGCGGGCTTTGTCTTTACAGTATTGCAGGAACGTAAAAGCTTCCGAAACCGGTAACGAAGTAATACTATTAAAGCGCAGTATCTTAGTATCTGCCAAATCCGCGATAATTTTATACCACCCCCAAGATTTTGCAAAATATGTATACTCCGCGGCAATCGGCCGGCCAGGTCCGCCAGCTTCGTATAAGCCCTTGTACGTCGTTCTAACACGGTTTTGTAGTGTAAAAAAAAAGCGAGAACCCCCAGCACCTTACATACCGGAAGCGCCGCGAACATCGCCGCACGGGTTTCGTTGTTCCTGTAATTGTAATCCTCGCCCGCCGGCCGGCAAACGATAGAAAGAATGTTAGAAAGTACGTTTACCCCGTTTCTCTGCACATTATCCGCGTCGACCCAGGCGCCTAGGCTTAGTTCTTCCTCGATAGGCACTACATACCTAACGCCTTCTATCTCTACGACCGGATCGGGGGGCGCCGGGTTATCTTTAAATAAAAAGTCGATCGTGTCGACGATCTTATTAAAAATCCCTACCGGCCAGCCTAAAAGCAGGTCGGCGTCTATTTTGCAGATGCGGGCTACGAGGTTAACCCGTTCGCGCGTCGTTCCGGGCTTTTCCGTGTAAATCGATTCGTAAAAGCCTAGTGTTATATCGTCCCAGTTTTCGGGTACGAATACTTTAGTGTTATTGTATTCTATCGTAAGCATACATTAAAGACAATTTGCCCGCTTTTTGTCTTTATTAGAAAAAATATCAAGATGGAAGAAATACAAACATACTCGGTTATAAACCTACGTGCGTCCGACGATAAGCCGGCTTATCCTAAACTATCGCTAAACCGTGCCGGCTGGGTGGCGTTCGGAGATAAGAACCTTTTCCCCCAGGAAATTATAGCCCACAACGGTAAAAGCCCAGTAAACGCCTCTATAATAGAGAGTACGGTAACATATATTTGCGGTAAAGGCGTCCGCGACAGCAACACAGCTAAAAAATATGTCGGCGTACCAAACGCGGATGAAAGCTGGGACGACTTAATAGAAAAAGTCGCTAAAGATTACAAAACTTTCGGCGGCTTCTATTTACAGATAATAGTAAATAAAGGCAGTACGACCGTTTCGGTTTTTCATCAGGACTTTAGCCAAGTCCGGATCGGAGAAATTACCGAAACAGGAAAACCCGAAACATTCCGCATCTCGAAAGACTGGACGAAAACGAGCGGAAAGAATAAACCCCTAGAACTCCCAGTATGGCCCGGAAGTGTAAACAAGGCAAAAAGGGGCGTCGCTTACCTGTTCTACCACTGGGATTATACGCCGGGCCTCGATTTCTATTGTGTCCCGGGTTATTACCCGGCAATCGAGTATGTTAAAGCGGACGGCGCCCTAGGCCTGTTCTATAACAACAGCGTAGACAACGGCTTTACGCCGTCTGTCGTTATTAACATGCCTAATAATCCGTCGGATGAAAAGAAAGCGGAGTTCCAACGGAAAATGGAAAACGCTTTCGCCGGCGCTAAGGGGGCATCGGCTATTGTTATCCTGTGGGGAGAGAATGACGCCGTTAAGCCGGGTATAACACCGTTTAATGCCAGCGCCAACGCGGATATTTACAATAACGTCGAAAGTATAGTGTTCCAAAAAATTATAAGCGCGCACCGTTTAAGCAGCCCTACGCTGGCAGGTGTATCCGGATCGGGAAACCTAAGCGGGAACGCCGCTGAAATAATCGACGCGTATGTACTTTATAACTACACGGTTATCGAAAAGCTACGACGCAAGATACTAGATAAACTTAACATTTTTACTAAGATAAACCGTACCGGAGAACTGGTTATAGACGATCTGGACGTATTGCCTAAAATACAGGACACCGAATACGAACAGATAGACGAGCAGGCCGGCGAAAAAACTACCACTCTGTCGAAAAAAGGTAACGCGGTAATCCGGTTGTTAAAGCGTATGTTATCCGTTAAGGCATTTTAAAAAAAATATATTATGGACGTAGTATTAATTAACGAAGAACTATTTAAGGAAAACGGGCCGATAAAAGAAGATACGATAATATCTAAATTCGTACCGTACATAAACATTGCGCAAAAGATGTATATAGAGCGCATATTAGGCAAGCCGTTAACCGACGAACTAAAAGACCAGATAAAATCGGCCAGCCTAGGTAACGACACGATAACGCCGGCTAATCAGGCGTTACTGTTAAAAATCGCACCCTCTCTATCATTTTACGCTGTGTATCAGGGTATTCCGTTTCATTGGGCTAGCATTGTAAACAAAGGCGTAACGCTGCGTAACAGCGAAAACAGCGACGCAGTAACTATAAACGACATAGCCCAGCTTCGCCGCTGGATTAAGGACGACGCCGAAGAACTCGCCCGGGACTTAATAGAGTACCTTTGTAGCTGTAAAACGCTTTACCCCCTGTGGAAGCCCGGCCGGGGCTGCGGATGTGGCCCCGAATGGGACGACGGCAACGGCTCTGCCGTTAGCCCGTTTGATGCCGGCATATACATTCCCTCCTAAACTTTTAAAAAAAAATGGACTGGACCGTAATAGCCGCAATACTCGCATCTTTGGGCGGACGCGAGTTTTTTAACTGGCTGATAAACCGAAAAGCCTATGCCCGGAAAGAGAATGCAAGCGCGAAAGATGCCGAGATTGCCGTACACGAAAAGCAGATAGACCGATACGAAACGCGTTTAGCCAACCGGGACGCGAAAGTAGATGCTTTGTATAAAGAACTCCGGGAAGAGCAAAAACGTAATTTAGACCTAACCCAAAAAAATAATAGGTTAGAACTGGATAAAGAACTATTAATAATTCAGATATGCAAAACACGAGGGTGTCCTACACGGGAGCCGCCCGGTGTCTACTAGAAAAAAAAGCCGCCCATTCGTGGACGGCTCCTTCTTTTGTAAAGTAAAAGTATTAACGCCTCACGGCGTTGGGATATTAAAACTTAGCGGTAATTAACTCGTGTCCTATACGCCGTATACATGCCTGTAATTTATCGTACTGTTTTTGCCCGGCCTTCACCGAACCTGAATTATATTGCCGCAATAGGGACGGATTAATCCCCGCCTCTTCCGCCAGTTTCGACACATTTATAAACTTAAAGTAGTCGAAAAAAGATTGCAGATCGTACTTAAATTCAAAATTTAATTCGGGGACGGCCTCGCCTTCTTCCCGTTTCAATTTTTTTATTTCTTCGTACGCCGCTAATAAGTCGTTTTTCGCCCCGGCGGCGGTTTCGCCGTGACCGATTAACCCGAAATCGAATTTTTCATCCTGCATATAGCAGGAAAAATAACCGTCTTTCGCCTTTTCGATAATAATAGTTGCCTTCATACCTTTTAAATTTTAAAGTAAAAGTCTAAGAACAAAGCACCTGATCTAAGTAAAGCGGGGATTAAATCCCCGCCTTTTTACGGATGCTGATTTCGGTTCCTTTCGGGACCTCGTGGCTGCCGTGACGTGGTACAGGAAAGACCTGTTTTGTAGCCGGGCTGTACCAAATGTCGTGATTTGCGCCGTTTCGTTTAATGTAGCACCCCGCGGCCTTTAAAGCCGCAACCAGTTCTGAATACTTCATATCAAAGAACTTTTACTTTACAGTACAAATATAACTATTATGCTATAAACTTCCAAATATTTTATAACAAAAATGCTATATTTTTTTTATTTACTCCAGAGAACAAACCCAAAGGTCGCACCTATGTAGGGCTGTATCCCATGCGGGCCATACCCGACGCCCGGGCCAAGCGTTAACGCCCAGCGGGGCGGACGTGTGTTAACAACCGTATTCGTTACTGTTACGTTTTTCCGGTATAGCTCGATACTAACCAGACGCGCTTTATACCCCTCCACGACAGCCATATAATCTTCCGTCTTATACGTCCTTCGAGTAATGGGCAGAATTACGCCGCTTATGGGCTTTATTTGCGACATTGTATCCCCGGTATAGCCGGAAGTATCTACAATAGAAGTTATGTCGTCTACGGGCTTTATATGAAGTATTACGGTATCGTATTTTAATACCGTGTCTGTTTGCGGTTCCGGGACCGGCGGATACACCGTATCCAGGGTAACTATCGTGTCGCGCCTTACAGGTTCAAACGGCGTTGCGTCCGGCCGGCATTTCCGGAACAGTGCGCCTGCTATAAATGAAGCAATCACCAGCGCTATATATGTCCTGCGTTTCATATCCGGCCTCCTGTGTAAAAACTGTTATACAGTATTTGCCGGCGGTTCGGCCTCGCAGTAGTGTACGATAAGTGTACAAAACCATTATAAGCTATTGCCTGATCGAAGTTAAGGCCGGAAGCCGTAAGCACGCGCAACACTTCGACGGACGCAATGTATATCGTCTTCCCGCCTTCTTTTCTAAAAAATACCACATCGGCCGCCTCCCCCCGGACATGCTGCGAAGTTGCAACACCGCCAACCAGCCCGTTTAAGGCCGGAGACCTGTAGCCGCTGTTAATCTTACCGCGCCACCCTGCGTAATCGCAAAGCGGCTGTAAAAGTTCTGACACTAACGCCCGTACAGCGGGCTTTACATTGCCGGGTATATCGTTTAAAATACCCGCACTGGCCGCCGTAGCGCTTGCGCTAAACTCGGCCATGCTGAAATTTTTGCTTATCTGTTCCATTTCCTCGATTTATTTGCGGGCTGCTGACCCTACCGTTACATCGAACCCGGACGAAATATTACTAAGACGGTTTAAGAATACATAACGTTCCGCGTCTTTTGCGTGGTTAAAGGCATCGACAGGAGCGCCTGTATAATTTCCGTCTATGTCCTGCTTATACCTGTATTTGCGGTTTTCGTCGATGCTCCCGAGCGACCGGGATGTGTAATGTTTTTTATACCGGTTAACAACGCGTATGCCCAAATCTATATCTTTCACGATGCCGTCCGGAACGTTTAGCCCGAAGTTCCGTAATTCGGCTTTGCTTTTAGGTTCCGCGGGATCGGCGATTATTTCCAAGTCCTTATAGCCGGCAGCTATTATAGTTTTAGCTATTTCGGGATTATCCAGGTTAGGCGCATATCCTATCTCGTCTATCCACACTTCGCCGCCTTCGCCTAATACGACCAATTCTATCGCGGAAGGTACGGACCATCCCCAGTCCAGCCCGATATACGCTTTTTTCCAGGTATTGCGCGGGGGCAGGTCGGTAACTATATCCCAGTTCTGGATAATTAACCCCTGCTTACTTCCCTTTTCGCCAAGCCCGTATACTTTCCACCATTCCGGGTCTGTATCGCGGTTACTCTCGATCTCGGCGATCTGCGATGCGGTAAGTTTGTCGTTATCCAGATACGTAGAGTGCAGTATTACCGCGTCGGCCCGCGGCGCTATCTTACTATCTACCCAAAACTCGAATGCCGGGTTATAGTCCAAAATTACTTTTTCCTTAGTACGTACCATCAGATGCCGGCAAACGTCGTACGATATGTTAATACACTCGTTTACAAATAAAATGTCCCGGGCGGGACCTAAAACCTTGCCGGGGCTGTCTGCACCAAAAAACTCCATAGCCCCTTTACCGGCCCTGTATATCTTGTCCGTGTCATGCCAGGCGTTCGGGTCATACATGCCGTCTGCTTCTAACATGTCCCGGTGATCGCGTATACAGCCCCTTTTAAGGTGCGGGAGAGTTTCGGACACTACCGATATCAGGCGCGGTTTTTTCGTCCGGTACATAATCGTATTAAGCAATTGCAGAGCGGCCCACGTTTTGCCGGAACGTGTAGACCCCTCTAAGGCTATTATACGTATCTCGGGGTTAATATAAGCCGCTAACAGGTCGCTATATACTTTCGTCGTATCCACTACAATAATTCATCCAATAAGGCCAAGTTATCCGCTGTTTCCTGATCGCGGACCGTTACGCGAAGTACGGCTTCTCCGGCGTTTGTAACGTTTGTATTCTCTGCGAGGCCGTTAAGACGCGCAACCAGACCGGCAGAAAAAATACCGGCGGCGGCGCCCTCGATTTGCTGCGTACGTACAGTCTGCTCTATTAATTCTATCGTTTCCAGTAGACTAATTTCGGATAAGGCCGCCCCTCCTCTTTCTATTTTTTCGCGGAGACGCGATTTTGCAGTCCTGAAATAACTGCCGGACACACCAAGATACCGGGTAAGGCCGTCCACGGTATACGCCCTGGCTAATGTCACTCCCGCCTCTTCGTACGCGCCTTTATACTTTACCAGTTCGGCCTTTTTAAGCGGGTGTCGATCGCACCAGTCAAAATAAAGGCAGGCTTCGCGCCACAGCGTTTCTGCGTCGCTGAATAGCTTATCGCGTCCGTGTTTGGTGCGAAGCCGCCAGAACTGATTCCCCGTTAAAGACATTACAATAACTCGTTAGTGTGGTTATCGTCCGGGTCTTCCTTAATGTTCGCTCTGCCGCCGGGCTGTACTACAATCTTTAAACCCTCCGCGGTGATATACGTTCCCGGCCTGACTTTAGACCCGTCCGCCCGGATAACAGAGCCCTTTACGGCCGTGCCTTCGTCCGGCAAAAAGTCGAAAGGAATTCCCTCTGCCATCGGATAGCGTACTATGCCATTTGCAGGCTCAATAAAACCAGGTGCGGCCGGATCGTCATACTGCGGCGCGGCGTTTTCGCTGTGCTTTTCATACCCCTCCAGCCATTTGCACAACTCGCGTACCCGGTTACGTAAACAACTACTGCACGTCTGCGGCGTGTCCTTCTTGCCGAAAACTGCATTATACGCCCCGTACACCTTCGATACGCTATAATGGTGTCGGGCTCCGTCGGCGATTACTTTCCTAACCTGCCCGATCAGGGCGGGTGTTACATTACCGTAATCCGGCCCTTTCGTTTTTGCTTTAGTCATAGATTTTAAATTTTAGTTTTATGTATAAAAAGTTTATAAGTCCTGTCAGAACTCCCACCCCGATAAGCCCGAAACGGATTACAGTACTTACCTGCAGATTTTCGGCCCAGGGAAAATACGGCGTAAGAATTAACGCTAAGATTACACCCTGTATAACCGTAAACCAAAACGTAAGGCACGGCCTGCACGTAAAAGGTTTAAAGTTTAACGGAAGCCTTATAACCTCGGTAAACAACCACCCTAATGTGAAGGCTATAAACGCGTTAAACGCGACTATCGCGGCAACGCCAGATAAAAAAATTACTGTGTTCATACTTGCTGTATTTATATAAAGACAATTTACTGCGATTTTATATTAAGGATAGAACGAAATCCTTTTTGGTTCCGAACTTCCGGACTACGCTTTTTTTTACATTACCTATGCTCATCCACACTTTTGTAAAGGGTATTCCCAGCATCGCGGATAGCCTTTTGTACGATATGTCGGGCGAAAGCCCTACGTACATTTCGAAGAGCGACACGCTTACCTCGTCGAAGGTATCGCGTACATATTCTAAAACTTCGGCGTTAAGCATTTCTACCGCCTTCTCGTATTCCCCGCTGTCGGCCGGTGCGGGCGCATCCAGTCCGGCGGCCTTTTCCGGGGAAAGGGGGGCAAATAAACAGGCGCTGCGCGTTTTTTTCTTTTCTTCGTTTATAAACACGCCGCGGTACGATTGCAGGAAAAAACCGGTATAGTCCTTAATCTGCCTGCCTTTCAGCGCAATGATATCGTATATCTTTAGCATCGTAGCGCTAAGTAGATCGTCGTCTACCGGATACCCCGCGCCGCGGATATAATATTTTAGCTTATCCGTATTCGCTGCATACCAGCGCATAAACTCCAGTGCGCGTAATTCATCAGCCGGCGCCGGCTGCTCGTCGCCGCGTAACTTAATGTACTTCTTCCCTGTGTTCATACTTGCTTCTTAAATTTTTAATCTCGTTAAACAGAAAAACCTGATCACTGTCCTTGCTTGCCAGGCGACGACACACGCGTATATCGCGCGTACCCTTTACAATAAGCCGGTGTACGTATATTTCCTTTAATTGCCCCCGGCGCAACAGGCGTGCTACCGTCTGTTGGTAATGCTCCAGGTTCCAGGTTGTCGTAAACCAAACCATTCTCCGCCCCCCGAATTGCAGGTTTAGCCCGTGTCCGGCCCCTGCCGGGTGTATAAGGAGAAGACGTATACGTCCGTTATTCCAGTCCGTAAAATCTTCTGCGGTTTTAGCCCCTCTGCGGAGTTCCCGGGCAAACGGAAAAACGGCGCGTATCCGTTCTACCTCGTGCTTGAACTGATACACTACTATAAAATTCTCGTCCGGGTATGCTTCCAGCAAGCCGCCCAAGGCATCGATTTTCGCCGTATTTACTTCATGCCACACCCTCGGCAGCTTATTGCCTTTATCGTCATACTTCTGCTCTTCGTATACCGCCCCGCTGCTTATCTGTAGTAATTTATTCGTCAGATCGGCGGCAGTCTTTACCGTCACGGAGCCGCTGCCGGTCTGTGTAAGAAAATCCAGTACGTATTCCTCTTCCAGGGTGTCGTACGCTTTGCGGTCGGCGCGGGATAGCTCTATCTCTAAGTCGACGGTGTGTAAGTCGGGCAATACTAAATAGTCGCGCGTCTGCATTGTTAAGGCTATGTCCCGTATTTTGTGCGCGATAACTTTTTGGGCCCCCGGCCGGGGGATATATTCGTAAACAATCATCCCGTTTCCGCGGGTTGTAAAGTATTTATCGACGAACTTACCGAAAGTGTTTTCCAGGCGGCGCCCGTCATCCAAAAGCATTATTTCGGCCCACAGGTCGATATACCCATTGGGGGATGGCGTACCCGTCAAGCCCACCCGGTATTTTATATCGCTGTGGTTTAAGGCGATACGCAGCTTTTTAAAACGCTCGCTGCTCCTGTTCTTAAAAAGACTAAGTTCGTCGATAACCAGGCAGTCGAACGGAAACGCGCCTAAACGCGAACCGTGAGCGTTACCCGTCTTCTTACTTACTTTACGGTACAGGTATTTATCTATAAGCCAGACAAGATTGTCCGCCCCTATTACATAGATTTCGGCTTCGGCGCTTAACGCTTTTTCGCGCTGTTTCCGGTCTCCCTGTACTACACTATAATTCACCCCTTCCAGATGCCCCCACGTTTCCAGCTCATCCGGCCAGGTAATACGCGCTACTTTGTCCGGCGCTACGACCAGCACTTTTATCGCGGCCGCTTCCCTGTACACAAGGTCGTAGAGATACGAAAGCGTAACAACGGTTTTGCTTAGACTCATCCCGAGAAATAGCGCCGCGCGTGGATTATTCGACAAGTGTTCGTACGCTTCGATCTGGTGCGGGTCTGTGTTATAATATTCGTCTTCACGCTTGTTGTATAGTATTTTAGGAATCATAGCCCCGCTATAAATTTGTTTATACTTTCCTTACTGTCTAAAACTTCCACGCGGAAGCCCAGGCCGCATAACCGGGCGTGTACCTTCCTTTGTATCGCCCGGGGCGTTTCGCCGGGCGCCTTGGTTTCGACAAAAACTATACGGCCGCCGGGCAGCATTACTATCCGGTCGGGAAAGCCCGCGAAAAACAAAGGAGGAAATTTTACGCAAAGGCCGCCTAAACTTTCGACCCGGGATACCAAATATTTTTCTATCGTCTTTTCCATGTCAAAAAACCAAAAACTAAAAAACCCTTTTTCCTATACACTTATATACGCGTACATATATTGCGTAAATCGTGTATATTGTTAATTTATTTACTATATTATACTGTATATATTTTTTTGGTTTTTTGGTGTTTTAGGGGTGTAACCCGTTGTTAATTAAGCGCAACCAAAAAACCAACGGCTAAGCCCGTAAACCCGATTTTGGTTTTTTGGTTCCGGGCTGGTGAAAACCAAAAAAAACCAAAAACCAAATTACCGCCGGACATACGCTTTTTGGTTTCCGTAATTTTTAAATTTTAAGGTGCTTCCATACGGTTTCCACCCCTTAACCGTCTTCATTATGCGGGATAGTTCGAAGCTATCCCGGCGTGTAATACTGTTCGGGTCTTTGCCTAAACATTCGGCCCATATTTCCAGGATACACACGCTACACCGTTCCTCCGTTCCTGCGTTTTTATCGTCCGACAGCCAGTTACGCCGTTGGTACGTATCCAGGCCGTCCCAGTTCTTCGGTAGTAACCGCTCCAGGTATTCGCCAATAAGCCCGCTACGCTCGTCTTTTTCCAGGTGTTTATCTTGTATTGCCCGCGCTTCCTCTTCTAACCCTTCTTCGGCCAGGTACAGCGGTTCTCCCTGCGCTAATCTTTCTTTGGCTTCCGCCCACAGTTGCGATACAATTACCGGTGTGAGGTATGTTTTAAAATCCAGCCGGCTCTTGCCCCCTTTACAGTTTACGACCCAAAACCGCCTGTTGCCCGTAACGTCGCGTAGAAAGTCCTCTTCGTTGGTAGTGCCGAAAAATATGCACCGCCTCGGAAAATGTTCTATTCTTTTACCGTACGCAACCCGGTAGCGGTCTTCCCTCTTACTTATAAAGTGTTTAACGGCATCTATATCCGCTTTGCGGAGTCCCGCCAGTTCGCCCAGTTCGATAAGCCAAGACCCCTGTATACTCTCTATAGCTTCTTTGCCTGCCAGGGTAGGGACGCTATCGCTAAACCAGTCTCCGCCCATTTTTGCGAGAGTGGTACTTTTCCCTACACCCTGTTCGCCTACCAGGACTAAAACATAGTCGTATTTGCAACCGGGGGTATAGATGCGGGCTACGGCTGCGGCAAACGCTTTGCGTGTAACCGCACGCGTATATGGCGTGTCCGGCGCCCCGAAAAGGTCGATAAAGAGCGTATCAAGCCGCTCCGTTCCGTCCCAGCTTACCGCGTCCAGGTAATCGCGTACCGGGTGATAGTTGTTACCGTGTACCACTACCGTAAGCGCGTCTGTTATCTGCCCCTTGCCCGTAATTTCGTAACACCTTTCCAGATACAATCGCAGTTCTGCGTCGTCCGCATCACAAAGGGGGCGCGGGTATTTAATGCCCGGGCGGTCCCACGGCAGGGCTTTTACGGCAGTTTCGCGCTGTTCGAATTCGTTAAAACCGAAACGTCCTTTTAAGTTTTCGTCGTTCGATAGTATCAGTACGGCATTACTTATCGTATTTTTTATTCGTTTGCCGTCTGTTTCCAACTCTTCTATCCAGATTTCATTGGGGGCGCCTTCCTCCGGTTCGTCGTAGTCTTCTGCCATCTGTTCGCGGCGCTGGCGTACGATCTCTTTTTTTACCGGTCCCAGTTTGCCCGCAAAATCGGACATCGCTTTGTAACTTGGCAGTTTCGTTATTTCTGTACCGCTTTTTGCCGCCTCGTCGAGATCGGCGAACTTATGCAGCCTGACGAGATCAAAAGCGTTGCATAACTTACCGCCTGCGATGTCGGTAGCATGGTGCGAGAAGGCTAGTTTGTTATCGTAGATTACAAGGCCGCCCGAGGCAGAGCCCCCGATTAGGCTATAGCGGTCGCCCCCTAGCTCTTCGCAAGGCGCGTAAACATCGCTTAAAAACTCGGCGATAGCTTCGTACATGCTGTATGCCCGGCAGAACGCACCTACTATGCCGGTCTTGTCTTCCGGGTCTTCTACCTTATTGCCTTTATTATGTCTTACCGTATCCTTTACCCGCGACGATACCGGCCAGGTCGTAGGGTCGCGCCAGTCCGGAAGCTCTGCCAATACCGCATCTGCATCCATTATAGGACCGTCCGAGTAGTTAAATACAAACTCGCCGTCTCTGGGGGTAGACGGGTAATACATCAAGCGCGTAGGCTGGTATGTCGTGTCATCGAAATAATCGATACCGAGCCAGCCGGCCACGACGCGGGCGATAGCTTCGTACTCATCCGGACTTACCTTCCGGTTAAGCGGAAATACGATCCTGAACCGCGGGTCTTCCGGCCGGTGCTTGTGCGTCGTATACATGCACCCGGCATATTCCAGCAAGCCATAGTTTATCCACAGGTCCAGATCGCCGTAATCGACGTCCAGGCTTACGACCTGCCGGTAGTCCACGTAACCTTTTTTACGCCGCCCTTCCCGGAGATATCCCCCTACGAAGCCGCCCACGTCCTTTATTTCGTCCTGACGGTCTTTCGTGTAGCTGAAATACTGTTTTACCGTTTCTTGCGTTCTCTCGGTCTGCGACAGCGTGTTAACTATATCCTGCCACGTTGTCCGTTTGTTCTGCCATTTTGCCGCCCGTCTGGTGCCGGCGGTGGCTATATCGAGTGTTATATTATTCTTTAGGGTTATCATATCAGCAGGTCTAAATTTATATAGTTTAAAATGTGGGCCACGGCGTCGACGGTCCACCCGTTACCTATCGCCTTATACCTACGCGTCTTAGGTATCATTTCGGTATATCCGGCGGGTAGGCCCTGTAGTAATTCGCATTCTTCCGGCGTAAACGGGCGTATCAGGTATTGACCGTCCGGAATAGAAATTTTATAAGGTTTAACGCCTTTCTTATTTTGTATCAATACTACACCGTCGGTTACTGTGTATACATTATTTTGCTGGCCGGATGCGGTAATAGGCGGGTTTTTTTTTTCGGTAACAGTAAAGCCGCCTTTGTTGTAACCCCCGGGCCTTTGATACAGTACGACGGGTTCGGCCACCATAGTGCGCTGTCTCCTTTCTAAGCTATTCCAGATAACCGCGCCGCCGTAGCTGGCTGTTAACGCCATACTTTTATTACCGTGTATACCGTAGCCGTTTTTAAGAATATCGGATAGAATTATATTGCGGTCTTCGGGTTGCTCGACGCCTGGTATATTAGTCCAGTAAAGGCGCTTACGTGTTTGCGCTGATACTAAGGCGCTGTTTATCTGGATGGGTTCTACGCCTAAAGTTTTCGTTATCGTTTCTTTGGCTTCTTTCGGCATACCTACGTTATTTTCGATCAGGAAGTAACGCGGCTTAATAACTTCTATCGCTTCGGCCAGATACCAAAAAAGTGAACTCCGTTTACCTTTAAGCCCTTTTCGCTTACCCGCTAAACTTAAATCCTGGCAGGGAAAACCGCCTATAACTATATCGAAGCCTATAAATTCGGAAAAGTCCATACCTACTACAGACCCGCGGTGTTCTATATCTGGGTAGTTCCGGTTACTACATTTAATAGAGTTCTGGTCTATCTCGAAAGCGACGTAGCGCGATACGGATAGCCCTGCACGTTCCAAAGCCACCCGACCGCAACTAATACCGTCAAACAAACTAAGTACTCTCACCCCGTCTTTTATTTGTAATACTTAATAAGAACAAAAGACAGAATTACTGCGATAATCGCCAAAACCGCAGGTATCCATACCGGCGCGGTTACCCACCACCATGACCAGGCGATAACACCCGCGATTTTAAGCGTAATGAAAACTATCATAATAGCTATTGTCAGGATCGTACTGTAAAAATTTATACCTTTCATATCAGTCTTTTTTATAGAATTTACTTATAAATCCGTCGCCCTTAAGCGGGAGTCCCCCGGCCCACCCCGGCCCGACGGACATAATATCGTACATAGTTTTAAGCGCGTCCGGGGCTTTATCTTCCGGGGCCTCACTTACAATTTCGTCGTGTATGTGCATAAGAATAGGTAAGCCGGCGTCGTAGCGTATCCGGTACATAGCATCACACAGACAATCCCTTGCGATAGCCTGTGTTATGTTCTCTACCAGTGAACCGCCGTAGGTATCGATTTTAACCCATATCTTTTTAACCTGGTCAAGCCCGTAATAGGATAACCGGCCCTTATCCAGGCTCGCCCCGTAATAGGATAACCGGCGCCCGCCGGGCAGTTCTATAAACAGATACCCGCGGTCGTACAGAAATTTAAGGCTACAGTACTTTTTCCGGAGTACATAGCTTGTCTTATTTTTAACTACGTGCTTAGCGGCGTTTTCTACTTCCCGCCAGAACTTAACTATATTGGGATTTGCCGATCTCCAGGCGTTAACGATTGCCGGTAATTCGGCCTCGTCCAGTCCTTCGCGTAAAGCGCCCATTGCAATTAGCGCTCCGGCCGCGCCCTGATACCCCAGGGCCAGTGTTGCGACCTTCCCTTTAGCCCGTAAATCGCTGCCGTGCGAAATCGAATCCAGAGGCACGTTAAACATATTTGCCGCCGTTGCCTCGTAAATTTTCCCGTGCGTGCGGAATACATCTAATACCCAGTCCTCGCCGGCTTCCCACGCCAATACCCGGGCCTCGATAGCGGAAAAATCGGATACGGCCAGGCTGTACCCGTCTTTTGCAACCAGCGCGGTTCGGGTAAGACGGCTTATTACGTCCGGGACATCGCTGTACAGCAGGCCGGCAAAACCATATAATACCGCGTCCCGCGCTACGCCTATGTCTTGTTTCGGCGTTCTTTTTAAATTTTGTATTTGCGGGCCTCTTCCGGAAAAGCGCCCGGTACGGTTAGCCCCGTAGAATTGTAGTAGACCCCGGATACGGCCGTCCCGGCAGGCATACGCTAAAAAGGCATCGTATTTGCTTACCGATGTTTTCGACGCAAGTTGCCGGAGCCGTAAGACCCTTTCTACGTGTTTAGGGAGTAATCCCCCGTCTATCGCGTCGGCTAAGTAGTCTTTGCCGAGGCTGTGTACCTCGTGTCCCAGTTCCTTAAAAAGCCAGCTTTTTAACTGCGGTAAGCTGTTCGGATTATCTACCCCGGTTATAGCCGTTAGTTCCTTATGCGCATTCCGGATAAACAGGGTGTTTAATTCGATTGCCTTTTCGGAAAATTCGCGGTCTACGGTTATACCTGTAGCGTTAATGTCCTGATCTAATATCCAGTACCTTTGCTCGGTATCGGGTAGTCCGGGGAACCGGGAAAGATAGGTGTATATTTCTTTTTCCGTTCTTACGTCCTGTGCGTTATACTCCTTAAACTCGGTCCATTTTTCGGGTGCATGTTCCGGTAAATTTTGTGTACGTCCGCCATTCTTTTTCGTGGGTTTACAGGGCTTGCAAAAATATGTTATAAGGGCCTTTCCTCGGGTGTCTTTTTTCTGACTAAGCCCTAACACTTGTCCGATCTTATCCAGGCTTAGCGGCAAGCCCAGATACGCGGCTCCTACCATGGTGCAGAACCACTGCCGGATATCGAGCGCAAGGCCGAACGCGGTTTTTATACACACGTATTCGAAGTTTGCATTATGCGCAATTTTTAGTACGTCCGGGTCTGTTAGCGCTGACCATACGTCCCGGGGTATGCTCTCGCCCGGGAATGTGTCGCGCGATGTATCCAGTACGATAACAGGTTCGTCCCCGAAACTGTACGCAAAAAGTATAATGCAGAACGTGGGGTCTTCGGCGTAACGGTATACCCCGACGTCCCCGACGTCCAGTCTACACCGCGTTTCTATATCTATATGCAGATGTTTCATGCTTCTTCTTTATAGACCCGTGTTACATTCCAGTATCCGTCACTGTCCGGTATTTCCCCTGTGCGGGTAAAAAAACCGTCAAGGACCAGGGCGGAATAATCCCGTTTGCTGATTGCAAAACGGCAACTCCGCCCGTCTACTGTCAATTCGCATGCTACGAAATCCAGGTTTTGCCCTGCCTTATTCAGAACACGTATTTGTAAAGTCCTGTTTGCCATTTTTTTAAATTTAGAAAGAAGGGCGACGCGTGGCCGCCCCCGGATTTATAATAAGTCTTCTTCTTCGTCGTAATCGTCCGGATCGGCTTCAAATCCGCCCAGCCTTTCCCCGTCCTTCATCTTCATAAGGCTGTTTAGATAGAAGCCGAACCCTTTCGATTTGTTGTTAAAGGGGTAGCACACTATAACTCCCCGGCAGTAACAGCCGCTGTATACTTCGTCTAAATCGATTATTTCCTGTTTATCCGTATCGAACGCTTTTGGCTGGCTTTTAGAAGCCGCCTTTAAAAAGTAACAGCCTTCGTACTCTTTTGCTTCGGGGTGTTCTTCTAACCATTCATCGCCATCGCGCAGAGGGTTCCACAGTTTTGGACTTGTTATCGGTAAGCCCTTAAACATGCTCTCTTTATTTGCAGAGTAGGCGGCCTTAATAGCTGCCTTGATCTTATCTACGTCCGGGCTGTCTTTTTCGATTAAGAAGGTAGTATCGTACTTTTTCTCCCCGTCTTCTTCGAAGCTGGACGGCTCTTTTATGTGTACATAACTTACGCGGTGCGTATTTAAAACGACCTTAAGCGGGTTTTCTGTCTTTTTTTGTACCATCTTGTTTAAATTTTAGTCTTTGTACGGTAATCTTATTTCTCCCGAACGCGTGGCCGGCCGTACACTAGCGTCCACGTTCGTTTCTACTATGCTGCATACGCTATACTTACGTACCCATTTCGTCGTGCCTACATATTGTCCGAAGGCTCCCGGCTCCAGGTATTTAACTCTGTAGCTCTTATCGCTTTCGTCCAGTATCTCGACTTTTATAGGATTTAGCGTATATCCGCCCTGATAATCGCTTAATTTACAGTTGTATATTGCGGTTTTCATAGCAAGTTTTCTAACTCTTGTTCTACCTCTCGTTCTTCGTCTGTCTGGTGTTGCCGGTTAAACCGGATATCCGACACCAGGCGTATTTTGTAGGGGTCTTCGGGTTTACCCGTTTCTATGTAACTGCCGTTTTCGTTAAGTTCATAACAGGAAGCGACACGGCCGCCCGGGTAAACCCTTATACATTCGTACTTTCTGCCGTCTAATTCGAAAATCTGCGGCGGGGTTAAATCTGTAAGTTGCATTACTATTCTGCAAAAAAGTAAAGCCTTTCTATTCTTCTCCCTTAAAATTATTGGCGATTATTGCGGCCGACTTTATTAACCCGCGCAGGCTTGGGTATTTCGTCATTAGTTCGACTAGCATCGCCAGAAGGGGCATACCGCCCCCTATCAGTGACACGTGTGTACTAACAGTATCACCATTATCGACGCCTCCGACTATTAGTAGGGCCGTACAGTCGTCCTTTGATTCCGCGTATCGATCAATTGTATCTGCTATCGGAGTAAGGGCAGACAATGCGTTTTCCGCTTCTTGTAAGGTTACTTCATCGTTTTCCATGTTTTTCCTTTTTATTAGCGGCGTCCCGCGCGGTTAATACTTGTCCTACCCAGAGCCCCAGGTTTATAATGTCTTTCCGGTTTGGCATGGCCGCTTCCAGGATATAGCAAAATTCCTCGCCGGAAATATCCGATTTTGCATATACCTTACCCCCGTCGGGAGATTCCGGTTGTTTGTCTACTACGCCGATAAAGTATTTAACTCCCTCGGCTTCTAACGTTTTGCCCGCATTATTTATAATCTCCTTAACGCGGTCCTGTTTTTCCTTTTTATCCATATCCAAAAAATTTTTAGTCGTACTCGTCTGCCCCGGAAGCGCCTATAGCCGGTCTGCTATCGTCAAGCGGCGCGATTTGTGGCTTGCCGGGTACATTTATTATGCAGTCTGCAAAGAGTTCCTTAAACCGTTTAGGTCCTACTAATTTTTCAATCGCGGTAAGAGGTTTTATAGAACTATCGAAGATGTCGTTTTCTAAACCTTCGCCAAATAGGATATCTACTACGTCGTCCTCGTTTTTAAAAGACCGGCGCCCGCGTCCGGCTACGAGTTTAAACCCGTTAAGCGGCTTACCGTTTTCCAATCGCTTAACCGTTTCTTCTTCTACTTTTTTAACCCAGGAGGCCAGGGCAGGACCATGCGTCAGCACGGCTATTAAGTCGTCGTCGGTCATAACCCTTTTGTCCTTTATCGATTTTATATCCGAGAAGCGGGTAAAATATGCTTTACAGGAAGTGCGTGCCTTGCAAAACTGGCAGTGACTACCGGGTTTAAATTCCCCCTGACCGGCCATGGCTAGCCCGGCTTTCGGGATTACTACCCCCCAGGCCCATTCTAAAAGATCGTCGGTACTTATTTCCCAGGAGGCCGGGCCACCCGCCCGCGGCTGAAATATAGACAGAACGAAGGTTTTAGGGTTTAATCCTCTTTTTATTGCCTCTTCGTAAGCCCCCAGCCCGTAACACATCAGCTGCGTGTTAACGGTAGCGGAAACACGTATGCCGGCACCGTACTTAAAATCCGTTACGTATATCGTGGATTTTGTAAAGTTCGTCGCATCCGCCGTCCCCCGGCCAAGCGGGATATATTTTGCAAGATCGTAGGAATGTTCTACGAGAATTTCGCCGCCCTTATCTATTACAAAACCGGCATAGGCTTCGCAATGCTCCAGCATCTCGGGGCTGTACAATTCGTTAGAGGTTATTTTGTTGAGTAAGGCGTTAAACGCCTTCTGCGGACCTTTAAACAAGCCGGCACGGGCCGTTAAAAGAAGTGCGGCCAGCTCGTGCGCTAACGTCCCTTCCGCCGCGTATACGCTCTCCTCTCCGGGTATCTGTTCTTCGAAGCGGGCCGAAGGCGTACAGATTAGCCACCTGTACGCCGCCGACGGACTTAATATTGCATGTGTCCCGCTCATTACATCAAATCGCTAGGGAAAATATCTGTAAGCGCTTCACCGGCCCCGTAACGCATAATAGCGTTATAAAAGGCGTCGTAGTCTTTAGGATCGATCGGGTCGATCTTAGACACACTGGACGCGTTAAACTGGGCCAGCATCCACTTGATGTCTGCCCCTTTCCGGTTCTTTGTGTGTCTCGTTACTTCTGCCTTAATCGCTTCCAGTTTGGCTTCGTCGTCCAGATCGGCAAACGAGGAGCCGGTTTTCTCCTTTGTCGTGTCTTCTTTAACCGCCTGCTTAGTGGAGGTACGCGTTTTCTGTTCTTTCGCCTGTTCCGTTTCCTGCGGGATTTTTACGTCTGTAGAGACGTCCTGTGTTTTCGGACTTTTTACATTGGTTACACCTGTAAGAATGGCCATTGTTTTTGGGCCAACTTCTACAAATACGGTTCCTGTTACTGTAATTTCCATTGCTAAAAAATTTAATTGTTAAACATGCCGGATTTATTTTTCCGATTTTTTCTTTTCGTGTATCTCAAATGGGCTTAACTCCAAACACTCCAGATTGTTTTTAATTTCGTCCAAGATGAATTCGTGTAGTTTGTTAGCTACCGTTAGCGGTTGCCAACGCCCCGCGGGCGCTATCCGCATAATGTCGACTGCCATTTTTACGCATCTCTCGCGTAATGCTGTCTCGGCATCCAGTCTGTAGATTTTCTTCTTTTCCATGTCTATTTTAATTTTGCCATTTCCGCTTCCGCCTTTTTTGTCGCGGCGATGTCTAAACGACTGTAATAGATCGGGGAGTTTTTCGCCGGGCCGCGGCGCCTGGGCGGGATATTGCCGGCCTTGATGTGGTATTTTAGCCAACGTACGCTACCCGCGATCTTAGCGGCTTCGTCAAATTTTACCTCGTCGAAAGCCGGGAACATCTGTTTTGCGATAGCCAGCGCCGATAATTCGGCCGCTTCCGTTATTTGCTGTTTTAAAGTAAAAAAGTCCATTTTAATTAGGAAACAGGGTGTTACTTTCGGTTTCTACATTTAGGGATATCTTTAGGTAGTCTGCAATAATTGCCCTTGACCGGGCTTTTGGGGTTCTGTATCCCAGCCCCCACGAATTTACCGTTGCTATAGCGGTATTGCATTTACGGGAAAGCTCTATAGCAACTTCATCCCTTTCCGGAGGCGTCAGGCCTTTCCACCATTCTACAAATGTTTTTTTCATTATATTTGTATTTTATTTGTTAATTACTTTATTATGACAAACAGAGAAAAATACCAACGTGATCTTACCGATTTACATACACGGTATCAGCTGGAAAATGATTTAGTGTCTTACCGTGCATTAAGTACATTTTTACTTATATCTACTACAGTGTTAGCGGCATCGTTAGTGTTAAAGACTCCCCAAGATATTTCGAGTGCCTGCATTTTGCGCACTCTGTGTAATCTACTGATACCACTAAATGTACTTTGCGTCCTTTCTTTCGGCACTGCCTTATTAGGTTATAGGCTTCTTTACAGGCGCACCCTTTTTCAGATACGCAGACTAATAAAACAATCGTTTGCCCTGAAAGAAGATGAAGCGCCCTACGGCGTAGTTTTAAAAACAGATGTTTCATCGTTCTTTTTCGTATGTGAAATAATCGGTTACGTTGCATTCGTATTATTTATTATGGGACTTATGGTAATTGGCATGTACAAATAATTTGTATATATTTGTAAGTCCCTTGTTAATTACAAGTACAAATATATCGTCAAAAATCATCATAAGCAAACTATTTGATGATTATTTTTCCTATAACCCCAAAATTAGAATGTAAATGATTGATAATAAAAAGGAAATAACCGAAAGGTTGATAGCGGTACGAATGGAAACGGGATTGCTTTCTAAAGATTTTGCAGCGAAGGCCGGGATAGACCCTAAAAATTACTCATCAATTGAGAATGGCAAAAGGTCAATTGGCGATAGAGTGATGAACGATATATGTAGGGCTTTTAATATTAGTACGGTATGGCTAAAAACAGGAAAAGGCGAAAAGTACGTTAATACGGCTTCGCCTAACGATATGCAAAGTGATAATATTTCTATGCCGCGCGAAGTCTTCGACCAAATTACGCGGTTAACGGAAACGGTATTATCACAACAACGAACTATAGAAACTCTCTCAAAAAAGATTCCCGATATTGCGGCCATTGCATAAATTGCGCTTGTAAAACGGGTAAAATGGTAAGATTAACACCGATAAAAAATAAAATGGACTTTGACTTAAATAATAAAATGCATTCTTTGACGGGTGAGTACGTTAATACAAAAGAAGCTATTGAAGACGTATTAGTACTGGTAAACGCCAATACGAAAGCACTTACACAGTTAGCTAATTGGTTTAAAGATTTTGTCGAACTGTATAACACTGAAAGAGAGTTGGGCGGGGGATTGCCGGACAAAATAGAAAAGCGTCTTACCGCTTTTCAAGGCGATATAAATACCTTGAAAAGGGATATTAGCGTGATTCAAAGCAAAATTAAAAACATAGATAAACTGGGATAAATGGAGCAAATGCCGGGTTTAACCCGAAGAGAGTTGACCGATAAAATCGGAGTATCGGTAAATATAAACGATAATTAAAAAAGGTTATGAAAAGGTTAGTATTGTTACTATTTATGTGTCCTTTTTTGCAAGGCCTTGCACAGGACGAAAAAGTTTTCGAAAAGTATACAGCGGAGAAAATGTATACAATCGACGGGGGAAGCGTTGTTGTGTCTAAAATAGTAGAGAACATAGAAGGCAGTAAGGAAGACATATACACCAGGGCAAAATCTTATCTTGCGAGGGCCTATAACGACAGTAAATCTGTTATACAGACGGATGACAAGGAAAGCGGGGTTATTATTGGGAAAGGGCTATATACCGGCCTTGCGTCCTTTAATTTAGGGGCTTGGACGATGAAAGCATACCACATCCTAAGAGTAGATATAAAAGAAGGACGCGCCCGGATTATATGCAGCGCATCTACAGTAATACCTAATAGCTCGGCACATTTGGATAACGAATACGAATACAGTATAATAAACTATTACCCTATAACCGATAAACGCGCCCCCTCTTTGCTAAAAAAACACCAGCTTCGGGCATTTATTTCCCTGGTCGATGAGATGAACAAAAGTGTACTGTCACTGGAAAAGGCATTAAAAGAAGGCGGGGTTTTAGACTCCGAGAAGGATAATTGGTAATCCAGGCGGACCGTAGTAAAGCGCTTTACTACGGTCTAGTCGGATAGTCCTGCCATAAACTCGCGCCCGCACCGGCATTTAACATCACACTCGCCGGTTGGCAGGATCATACTTCTAAAAACTACCGGCTTGCCGCAATCCGGGCAATATACAACGTCCGGATTATTATAGGATAGGCTATTAAACAGAGAATATTCTACGAGTTGCGTTTTAGTAAGTCCTGTTCCTTCCGTAAAATCGCTTAAAAGCGATTCAACTTGATCGGATAGGCGGCAACTAAATGTCTTTTTTGCATTATCCGATTTCTTCCGCCCGGCTCCGGGACGGGCGCCGCCGTGTTGTTTCTTTTCTTTAATCATATTCTTTCTCTATATCGAAATTAAAAGGATTAAAAATGACATAGGGATAATTATAATCTACACCATTGTCATTCATATCTTCTCTTGTTTCACAAATCTGAAAAGCAAAACTTTCTGATTTCATGTTTTCGCGAATCTTGTTTACATCATATCCGGACAATTCGCAGAATTCAATTGCTTTTTTTGAGAGGCGGGTTAATTTTTTCATGGCTCTGTGTTTTATTTGTTCATTTCTTACACTACAAAGATAGGGATTATTTTGATATATGCAATACGTTTTTCAAAATATTTTCAGAAAAATGAAAAAAAAATTCTCCGGGGATATGGTATGCGGTTAAATAAGGTATAACAACTCTAACTCGGTCCAGTCAAACACGGATAATACCTTTTTATTCGCCTCCCATATCACCGACCAATCCTTTTTTATATAGATATCGGTAACTTTCATTTCGCCGTCGGCGTGGTTTAACGCCTCGTGTACCGTCGCCTTATCTATGCCTACGGCGCTCGATCGTGCGATAGTAGCCCAGCTGTGCCGGGCTGCATAAAATTCCAGCCCCTCTATGCCTAATTTTTCTCCGATCTGTTTTAGACCTTTGTTAATAGCCTTATTAAAAATCATCGAGGTGGTGTAGTGATTATAAAAACTAAACAGGCGAGCGCCTTTAGGGTCTCGGTATTTTTCGATAAGCGGAATTACGCAGGGTTCTATACGCACATGCATTTCTGCGTTATCATCCCGGCGGCGCCTTGCGGTTTTGCGCCGGTTATATATTATCGTATCTAAGCCGTCGCCCTCTGTGTAAAACATATCGGCGCTGTTCATGCCTATTAGTGCGAAGGACAATATAAAACAGTCTTTTGCCAGGTTAAAACGCGACCATTTTTCGCCTTTTTTTTCTTTTTCGTACGGCAGATTGATTATTTTTTGTAAGGCTTGGACCGGCAACGCTCTTTTCCGCGTTTTCGGTTGCGGCCTGATCCTATAATATTTGAACGGAGAACATGGGATACGGATTAGCCCCCTGTCCTCGTCGTTAAACTCTGCCTTTGCCTTATTGTGTATAGCGCGGATACACGCAAGATATGCCGATACTGCCCGGCCGCCTTTTGTTTTAAGGCTTCGTGCCGGTGTTTTGCGGTTATTGCCCTGCTGCGAGGGTTCCGTTTCTAAGAATTTTTCGAAGCCCCGTAAAAAGGCGGCGTTTATTTCCGTTATATCCAGGTTATCGCGTTTTATGTATCTCTGTAACGCATTTAGCATTATAAGATAAGTAGCGCCCGTTCCCGGCGTCATTTCGGCCGCTTTTTGCTTCGTGTATTCTATAAAATTTAAATGGAACTGTTCGCCGCCCCGCAAATATTCTTTTATCTTGTCTACCAGGTTATCGATCGGCATTGCGTTAATAGAGTAGCCAAGACCGTTACACAATTCCCGGCACTTTCTAATAAGGTCTTCGCATCTGTCGAGTACGGATTGGTTCTTTATTTTAAGGTTTCGCGTTAAATCCTCTGCGGTAACATAGATATGCGTAGACATGCGCCGGATTGTACGATTGTGGGTTATCCTTATTCGGACATTATATGTCCCGTCGGCGCGTTTATTCTGGATTTCTGGTTTAAATGTGGCCATATTGCAAACTATATGTCAACTTTTACGCATTAAATATACTTAAAAGCGGTGACAAGTACAAAGAGAAAAGGCATATAAACGAAGAAAACCGCCCTATTAGGAGCGGTTTCCCTGTGACCTCGGTGGGACTCGAACCCACGGCCCATTGATTAAGAGTCAATTGCTCTACCAGCTGAGCTACGAAGTCATCTTTGATTTGCATGACGGGCAATGCCCATTTTGCGGGTGCAAATATGCAATAATATTTTTAATTCTGCAAGAATAGCCGGATTAATCTTCTTTGATGTTGTGATAAACGTTTGTTACATCATCGTCTTCATCCAGTTTATCCAGAATTTTATCAACTTCGGCTCTTTGTTCCGGCGTTAATTCTTTGGTATCGGTCGGGATACGGGTAAATTCTCCGCTGACGATGTCGTATTTGTTTTCTTCCAGGTATTTCTGAATATTACCATAGGCTTCAAAAGAACCGTACAAATTGATAATACCGTCTTCGTCTTCAAAGATTTCGTCAACTCCGTAATCGATCATTTCCAGTTCGAATTCTTCCGGATCGAAGTTTTCGGGTTTATTGATTTTGAAAACACTTTTCCGGTCGAACATGAAATCGAGTGAGCCTGTTGTTCCCAAAGAACCGCCGAATTTCGTAAAAGCGTGACGTACATTGGCTACCGTCCGGGTATTGTTATCTGTAGCTGCTTCGACGAGGATGGCGATGCCGTGAGGCGCATATCCTTCATAAGTAATTTCCTTGTAGTCGGAAGTATCTTTGGAGATCGCCCGTTTGATGGCCCGTTCCACATTTTCCTTCGGCATGTTTTCAGCTTTCGCATTCTGGATCAGGATACGAAGGCGGGTGTTGTTAGCTGGATCCGGTCCACCGGCTTTAACTGCAATATCGATTTCTTTTCCGATTCTGGTGAAAACGCGGGCCATATTGCCCCATCTTTTCAATTTCCGTGCTTTGCGGTATTCAAACGCTCTTCCCATATATTGTATTCTTTATTAAAGTTAAAGGATTGAGGCGCAAAGTTATATATTTTAATGGAAAATTGAAATCTGAAACCTGAAAATGGACGATATTTTAATTTCCCAGTGTATAAGTGTATGGATATTTTTTGAGGTTTAAAGTTATTGTATATTCTCCTTCCTGCGGTACGACGATCTGATTGCCGTTATCCATGAGTTGATTACCGAAGTAAGTTCCCAATATCCGGTTGCCGGCTCCCGTTTCTTTAAAGACGAACTCACCGGACGTCAGGTGTGCGTTTGTTTTCAGGGTCCGGTCAGACTCGTTATAGGTCAGGGGGATTGCCGTATTTGAGGTGGCGCTTCCTGAAATGCTCCAACTGACAGGCGTTACCGAATAAGTTAATTTGTTGATGTCAGCAATCACTTTGTATAGGCCGGCTGTGCTGTTATTAACTGAGATGTCTCCGCCGTTTTTTTGTAGTTTACCGGCTCCGCCGCTTCCCCATTGCAACGGATTCCAGTCCGGCTGTCCTGTGATTTTAAAGTTTGTGTTCGGGGTAAAATAAAGGTAGCCTTCATATACATCGTCTGCTTTCGGAGAAGTGAGTATTGTTGCCGAGTCACCGGGATTCCACCCCTGGTAACTACCCGGGGCGAAAAGAATGGGATAGGTTACTTCAACATTGTAGGCCGTTATTGTCACCTGGACGGCTTTAGAGCGTAGTGTCTGTAAATTTTCATTGACCATGGCATTTACACGTAGTTCGATCTCTCCCGGAGTTTCCGGTACCAATCCTGCAATCAGGATGCTGTTGTTCAGGGTCGCATAGTCTACTTTGACCTGTTTTTCCTGGGTTTCCGCGATTTTAACGGCCGATTCGAAATAAGTACCTGCTTTGGCTACCTGAACGGTGTAGAGGGTGGCGGCAGGGAAACCGAATTCGGCAGTTGTCCAGGCTACAGTCAGAGAATCGTTGGCTGTAGCTTCGGTAAGGATAAAATCGTTTCCGTTTTCCGGCGTTTTGACTTCCGGATTGATAAAGTCTCCGGCATAGTACTTTTTATTTTCAGTTTCACAGCCGGTTAATATGAATGACAGGCTTGTAAAAACGATCCAACATATCTGTTTCATAGGTATTTCAATTTTTCAGTTTCAGTTTTAATATCCGGGATTCTGTTTCAGGTTCGGATTTGCTCCTAAATCGGAAGACGGTATCGGGAATAAATTGTAATTGGAGTTTGTGCTTCTGCCTCCTATGACACCGCCTTTCCAGGGCCAGGTATAGTTTGTCTCACTGAAGCGTTTGAAGCGGATTAAGTCTGTCCGGCGATGTCCTTCCCAATATAGTTCGCGGGCCCGCTCTTCCAGGATAAAGTCGAGGGTGAGCTGGGAAGCGGAAATCTGTCCGGAATTATCGCCATAAGCGCGGTAGCGTAAATCGTTGATATAACCTAAAGCCGTATTCAGGTCGCCTCCCGTTCCGCCCCGTAAAATGGCTTCGGCATACATCAGATAAATATCTGCAATCCGGTACATCGGAAAGTCGGTATCTACGAAACTCAGATTGGAGCCGGTGCCGCCGGTCGATTTCATATTTGAGAATTTCGTGACGATTACTCCTTGTTTAAAGTCGCTTTGTTGATTGACTTCAATGCTGGTTTGGCCTTTCGTGAAAAATTGGGCCCTTCGGTCACCCGGATCGAATTTAGCCATGAATTCAGCCGTCGTTCGGTTGCCTGCCCATCCGGAGTTAACACCGTAATTCTGCGGGACGATACTGTCTCCCCCTATGGCTGCAAAAATGAGAAAGGTGGTTCCTCCGTAGGTTTGGGTATGTTGTCCGTCAAAAGCAATCGGGAAGATAATACCTTTGGCCGTGTGGTTATCGGCCATAAACAGATGCTGATAATTGTCGTCCGGTTGGTAATGCGGGATAATTTTATTACAGTAGGTTATAGCGTCCGTATAGCGGGGTGTTCCGGTATAAACTTCTGCATTCAGGTATAATTTGGCCAGGATTGTCCAGGCGAGAGCCTGATCGGCACGACCGTATTCGTTGGTATGCGGGTCTTTCAACTGAGGAATGATTTCGATCAGGTCGTTTTCAAGCCAGGTAAAAAGGTCTTTACGTGAAATCTGCTGTGGATTGAAAGTGCCGACTCCGTCTTTTTCTTCGACAAAAGGTACATTGCCGTAGAGGTCTAAAGCCTGATAATAAGCCAGGTCTCTAATCAGGCGGGCTTCTGCCCGGTAATAGCCGATTTGGGTGCGTAAATCGCCGGTAACTCCGCGGTTGTCCAGCTTACTGTCAGTCGTTGCTCTTAAGTATTCGTTAGCAATGGATATCTGATAAAATATCCGGTCGTAGGTGATGGTGATATAATCGTTTGCGGCCGACCAGCTTTGATTGTGGAGGTCGGGGAGTCCGGCATTATTCCAGGCACAGATGGCTTCGTCGGTAGTTAATTCCTGCATATTCCAGAGTTGCCGGAGATAATTGGAGGAGCCTTCGTCATTGGTCGCTAAGTCCGGGTTTCCGTCCGGCCCGACTTGTCCGCTGAGTGCAAATACGGCATATATTTTGGCCAGTACCTGTTTGTAAGCAGCGGGATCTTTGTAGGCATCGTCTGCGGTCGTGATATTTTTATCGATGGGTTTTGTGTTCAAATCATCGATACAGGCTGTCATTCCCAGGGCTAAAAGTAGCCAGAGGCTGTATAACCGGATTTTCGGATAGTGGAAGTATGTTTTCATAATTTTGATGTTACGTGTTACAATGATTAGAATCCGAGGTTTACACCGAAAACAAAGTTCCGGGGACGGGGGTAGAAATTGTTATCGATACCGTTGAATATTTCCGGATCCAGACCTTTGTATTTTGTGATGGTGAATACATTCTGTACGATGGCATACAAACGCAGGTCGATACGGTTGTGCCAAAGTTTCTTGAAATTATACCCCAGTGTAATATTGTCCAGTTTCATGAAAGAAGCGTTCTGGACATAATAGTCCGAGAAATATTGCGGGTTTCTGAAATTGGTTTTGGAGACGTCCGAGGGGATGTTACTATAGAAACCGGTATTGTCGTACATCCGGGAATAGATGGCTCCGTTGGATTGTATGTTGTTATAAACATAGTTTCCGAAGCTAAAACGGCCGGCGATGTTCAAATCCCAGTTTTTGTAAGTCAGGTAAGAGGAGAAACCTGCTAGCCATTTGGGAGCCGGGCCTTTGTAGCGATACAGGTCCGATTGGTTGATAATGCCGTCTTTGTTCAGGTCGGCATATACACCTTCAATCGGTTTTCCTGCTTTATCGTATACTTGCCGGTATACGTAAAATGCATTGGATTCGTGTCCTTCACTGTGTATTTGTATTGTACTGCCGGTACCTCCAGAGATACCTCCGGTAAGGACTCCCATGTAATTTGGATCTTTGTTCCGGATCAGTTTGATGATTTTATTTTTGTTGTAGGATAAATTGACATTGAATTCCCAATGCCATTTGTCGTTGTCGACCGGGACGGTGTTCAGGACAAATTCGAAACCCTGGTTGGACAAGTCTCCTACATTCGTTACGATTTTATTGGTCAGGTTCGAGCCGGCTGCGATCGGAATTTCGTTTAACAGGTCTTTGGTTTTACGATAGTAATAGTCGATAGAACCGTTGATCCGGTTATTGAAAAAACCGTAATCCAAAGCGACGTTCCAGGTTGTCGTTTCTTCCCATTTGATGTTGGCATCGTAACCGTTAGGCCGGAGTGTGTATATAAAGTCGTTCCCGAACTGATACTGGGCTTTATCGTTACTTATGGTATAGTTGGCCAGATAAGGGTAGTCATTTCCGATGATGTCCTGTTGTCCGGTGACACCGTAACCAAGCCGCAGTTTTAAAGAGGATAGTTTTTCAAAGCTTTTCATAAAGTCTTCCTGGTCGATACGCCAGGCCAGGGCGAGGGACGGGAAAGTTCCCCAACGTTGTTTTTTGGAAAAACGGGATGAACCGTCTCCCCGGATGGTAAATGTAAGCAGGTATTTGTCCATAAAGGTGTAATTCAAACGACCGAAGAAAGAAAGCAGGTAGTTTTCTGAAGCACTTTCGATGTCTTCTTTGACATAGGTACCGGAGGTATTGGTGGCATAAGAAGAACTGCTCTTTTTAAAGTGTTGCCAGGAATAACCGCCGATGACATCGATGACACTGTATATGTTGTCGATCTGTTTGTTGTAGTTCAGGTAAAATTCCAGCAATTCGTTGTATTTTTTTTCACCGAATTTTTTATGATATCCGCTTCCGTACTTTTCATCGTAAGTCCAGGCTGCATTTTCAGGTTCTATGACTTTTCCGTCGCTTTTTGAGTAGTCATAGGCCAGGTTTAAGTTGGCCCGTAAGTCCGGGAAAAAATGTAACCGGTAATCGAATTGGATATTACCGATGAAACGTTTCACATCGGCTTTATCACGGTGTTGTTCCAAATGGGCGACGGGGTTTATTGTAGCAATCTTATTGGGATCGCCGGTTGCCGATTGTGTCCAGGTAAAATACCCGCCGTAACGTTCGTTGCCGTCTCTGACGGGCCGGGTGGGATCGAATAGTACGGCTTCACCTATAGAACTGGTATTACCGAAATTATTTTTAATATACATTCCTTTGGCCTGAAGGTTGATTTTCAGGTAGTCGTCAAAAAAGGAAGGATTGAGATTCAGTGCTCCGGTGTATCGTTGCAGGCTGCTCGTTTTTAAGATTCCCTGTTGATCTGTAAAACCGAAGGAGATCCGGAAGGGGGTATCAAATTTATAACCGGAAAAATCGATTGTATGGTCATTGCTGACGGCTGTCCGGTAGATTTCATCCTGCCAGTCTGTATTTGCATTCCCCATGTTGTCGATAATACTGGTGTTACCGGCAAATTGTTTCCGGATGGTTTCGCGGTATTCGTTGGCATTGAGGACGTCGACTTTGCCTTCCCGCCAGCCGATACTAAGCTGGCCGGAATAATTGACCCGGAAAGGTTGTCCTTTTTTTCCCTTTTTGGTGGTAATCAGGATAACGCCGTTGGATGCTCTGGCTCCGTAAATGGCTGTAGAGGAGGCGTCTTTTAAAACGGTAAATGTTTCGATATCGGCCGGGTTGATGCTATTCAGCGGATTACGCATACCGGATATGCCGGAATTGTCCAGGGGAACACCGTCGACAACGATCAGGGGGTCGTTACTGGCTTTCATTGAAGAGCCTCCCCGGATACGAATGGTTGCACCTTCTCCCGGTGCTCCGCCTCCGGTTGTGATCTGTACACCCGGGGTTTTCCCGATCAGTAAATCCTGGGGTGAAGACATGACTCCGGGGTTAAAATCATTGGCTCCGATAGAGATAACCGAACCGGTAGCGTCATTTTTTCTTACTTGTCCGTATCCGATGACAACAACTTCCTGAAGTTGCTGTGTATCTTCCTCTAAGGCTACGTTTAACGTATTTTGGCCGGTTATGTTAAAACTTTTAGTTTTGTAGCCGACGAAAGAAAATTCAACCACATCTCCACGATTTACTTTTAGCGAGTAGTCACCGTCGACATTCGTTGCCGTTCCGGTAAATGTACCTTTGATGATAACACTCACTCCCGGCAAAGGTTCTCCGTTGGCAGCGTCGGTTACTTTTCCCGTTAGGTTTATTTCCTGTGCCCAGCTATTTAGGGAAAAAAGCAGAAAGCATAACAAAATAGGAAAAGAAGTTAAGCTTAGTTTGTTTCGTTTCATAATTGTACGATTTAGCGTAAAGGTTCTCTTAAAAGTATGGAAACATACTTTTTATCTTTTGACTTTACGCGGTATACGAATACAATTAAGGACGATGTTTACTTTTTTTGGCTAAAAGATGTAAATTCGGTCAATGCCATCCCTTGTCCTGAAGAATTTGTGCCTGTTGTTTTGAAACGCCGGGATTCATAGAAAAATAGAGAGTTGCGTAATCTGTGGCTTTTTTTTCAGGAAGACTTTCGATGAGGCGGTCTAAAACGGAGGTAGGAAGAAAATTATGACTGATGTTCAGATTGTTAATGGAGTGGCAATCACTTAAGTCTAATTCATACAAATGACAGTGGGAGCAATATAAACGTTGTAAAGAATGTGCGTTTTTTAAAACCAGTACACTTAGCGAATTGTGAGACAGGTTTAGGTAGTTCAGATGATTGTGCAATGGAAGCTCGAATTCGGTCAGGTTATTGGAGTTACAATGTAATTCTTCAAGACGGGGGCAGTTACTGAGATTCAACTCTGTCAGTTCGTTGCCTTCACAATGTAAATATTCTAAAGAAGGGCAATTGGATAGAAGCAGGTTGACCACCCGTTGATTGGTTAAAGAGAGAAAGCTGATTTTGCTGCCGAATATCTTGATTCGGTGTACTTCTTCCGTTCTATAAGCATGTTGCAGGTTAAAATAGATATTTTGGGGATCGTATGAGAGGCATTTACCATCTCCCCAATCTATGAAGAGCTTTTCTGCGTATAAAGTCATTTGAAAGGGGACAGAAGGAGCGCTGATAAATTCGAGAATGATAAATTCGCTGGATATCTGGGCATTCATTACAATCAGTTTTAAAAAAAGTGTAGGGCTGAAGATTTTGTTTGACAGGAGGCACCGCCAAGCACCCAAAGGACAAACAATAAATACAACAGCCTACACTTATGCGCAGACGTCACACTTATTCCTGTCCTTTTTGAAAAATTGGCGGTTTTCCTGTCAAGAATAATATTAACGATCAATATCTTAAATTTTAGCTAAATCTGACACTTCGTTAAAAATCAGCTACAAACATACTAAAAAATAAGATATAAAAATCGAATGTGACCTTCTTTTTACGCAAGAGGTAGGCTGTCGATGGGATATTTTTTATTTTATTTTCGTGATAGTGTTATTTCTATTTTGTATTATCTTATTCTCCCGTTCACATCCAATAATTTATATTATGTAATAAAAATTTGATATACAAACCAAAGGGGCATTAAAGTCCTTGGAGTCCAGATATCGGATTTTAAATTCACAGTTTTCATATTTATATTGTAAAATGCTGTAGGCATCGGACTGTCTTATTTAAATCAGGCTAAGATTGTAATGCTCTCCCGATTGAAAATTTAAATTATTCAGCCCTTTTAAATTACGAACTGTAAAGCTATTCGATAATATTTGTTTGTATGCTAATTTAGGTAAAATAAAGAAGAAAAGAAACAGAAATCGATTTCTGATTGGGATTCGTTTGGATGCAACTTAATAAAAATGCAGCCGTTTAACGTGAAAACAGAATTCAGAATATATGCAGGTAACCCTAAAAGAGTTGGCCGAAAGATTGAAACTTGCTCCTTCAACTGTATCCAGGGCTTTAAAAGGGCATCCTGATATCAGTGAGGAGACACAATTACGTGTGCGTAGATTAGCCGAGGAGTTACATTATGCACCTAATGTCATGGCAACGAATCTTCGTTGTCAGAAATCGAATTTCATTGCCGTTGTAGTTCCGGAGATCCGTCGTGATTTTTATGCTGCTTTTGTAAACGGAGCAGAAAAAATTTTCCGGGAAAACGGTTATTTTCCGGTCCTGTTTCAAAGTTGTGAAGATTTCCGGCAAGAGGAAGCGATATGTCGCAGTATCGGCGTTTCCCGGATGGGAGGGGTATTAGTATCAGTGGCGCAGACGACACATTTTTTTCAACATTTTTATAGTTTGCAGGAACAGGGGATTCCGCTTTTGTTTTTCGATCGTATAGCAGGGGAATTGGATACTGATAGAGTGATTACGGACGATTTTATGGGGGCTTATGAAGTTGTACGGCATTTGATCGTTCAGGGATACCGTAAAATAGTCCATTATGCAGGAGTACAGCATTTGCAGGTAGCACAAAAAAGGCGGTTGGGATATTTACAGGCTTTGCAGGATTTTCATATCCCTGTGGAAGAGGATATGATTGTATATTGCAATACGGCGGCTGATGTCAGCTTATATACTCCGCAATTGATGCAGAGTTTGGCTCCGGATGCTCTGTTCGCAGTGGATGATGATATGGCCGTAGAGGTATTGTCGGTATTGAAAGAAATGGGATATCGTATTCCGGATGACCTTGCCGTGTGTGGATTTTCGGGCGATAATATCACGAAGGTGACAGAACCCGGCTTGACTTCGGTAGACCGGCATGCTGAAGACATGGGAGAAATTTCGGCCCGTTTATTGCTGGAAAGGATACAAATGCCCCACAAGTTCCCTACGGTGACGAAAATGATAAAACCTGCTTTAGTGGTCAGAAAAAGTACCGAGCGACCTGTGAGGCCTTTGGAGTAATACCGGTTTTGTAGTTTTACAAAGTTTGTATTATCTTTAATGTTTCCGTAAACAATAAAAATAGATAATTATGCCGAGATGTGTGATTTTGCTAGCATGGATTTTTTTAGTTTATGCCTGTCGTGAAGATATACGTTTGCCTGAGCACCCGGCGATTTACGATTTAGCGACACCGATCCGTTTAAGTGGCGATACGACCCGGGTATATCTTACTGATTACTTTTTGGAACCGGCGAAAATAAAGAAGATAACTTCTTCTGAAGATCTGAAGCCGGTATGGAAAAAAGGGAGAAATGAAATTCTGTTGTTGCCTGAAATATCGGCGAAACCTATGGGAAATATCCGGGTTAAGACTGAAGGGTATACGTACGACATACCCGTACTGAAATCTATGGGGAATGATCATACGGGGAAAGCTCCTGTAATTTTCACGGATAGGATAAAAGGGGATACGGTCTGTCTGTTGAACCGGAATCCGGTGGAGGAATGGGCGGTGTATGTAGAGAATCAAAAATTGAAGAAAAGCTGTCTTTTTCCGGACAGTAATGGCATACGGATTGTCATTCCTCCGGTGACAAAGGAATTCGGGCGAATAGAATTGAGGGTTTGGGCCTTGAACGAATCCGGAGTCTCTAACGATATTTTTATTCCTTTGGAAAAGGGGAAAGTGATTATGGACGCCGGTTTGTTGAATCGGTTCGATAAACGGGCTTCGACTCTTTATTTTTTGATGATCGATCGTTTTAAAGATTCATTACCCGGTAATAATCATCCGTTGAATACCAAAGAAGTGTTGCCTATTGCCGATTATATGGGAGGAGACATTGCCGGTGTGGCCCAAAAACTGAAAGAAGGGTATTTTGATTCGTTGGGTATCAATACAATATGGCTGTCGCCGATCACTCAAAATCCCGAAGGTGCGTATGGTTTGTGGAAGAATCCGAAGACTAAATTCTCGGGTTATCACGGATATTGGCCGGTATCTTCTTCTCGTATAGACTATCGTTATGGAACACCGGAAGAGTTGAAAGAACTTATTACAGAAGCACATAAACGGAATATAAATGTGATTTTGGATTATGTTGCCAATCACGTACATGAGGAACATCCGTTGTATCAGCAGCATAAAGATTGGGCGACAAATTTACACCTTCCGGACGGTAGCCTGAATACGGAACGTTGGGATGACCATCGTCTGACAACCTGGTTCGATACGTTTTTGCCCACATTGGACCTGGAGAGGGCAGAGGTGTATGAACCGATGACGGATTCGGCTTTGTATTGGATAAAAGAATACGATCTGGACGGTTTCCGTCACGATGCGACAAAGCATATTCCGGAGGTATTTTGGCGGACACTGACTTATAAACTCAAGAAAAATATTGTATTTCCGCGAAATATAACCGTTTATCAGGTTGGGGAAACGTATGGCAGCCGGGAGCTGATAGCTTCCTATATAGGTTCCGGGTTACTGGACGGACAATTTGATTTCAATGTGTATGATGATGCTGTGGCTGTTTTTGCACGGCCGGAGATCGGGTTTCAGCGTTTGAACCGTTCTCTGGAAGAGAGTTTCCATTGTTATGGAGTACATAATCTGATGTCTTATATTTCCGGTAATCAGGATAGGGCTCGCTTTATTTCATATGCTGCCGGAGATATCCGTTTTACAGAAGACAACAAAGTTGCCGGATGGACCCGTAAGATTGGGGAACGGAAACCGTCGGATGAGAAGGCTTATGATAAATTGATACAATTGATCGCTTTCAATGCGACAATACCGGGGATACCTGTTATTTATTACGGGGATGAAATCGGTATGACAGGCGGGAACGATCCGGATAATCGCCGGATGATGCGCTTTGATGGATTGAGTGAAGAGGAACAGAGGGTGAAGGAGAAGACGGCAAAACTGAATAAGTTCAGACGCAATAGTATGGCATTGATGTATGGAGATTTTGTGCCTTTACGGGTGGAAGATAAAGTATATGCTTACCTGCGTTCTTATTTTGGGGAGGATGTCGTTGTGATTTTCAATAAGCATGAAGAAGAGATAACTTTGAAGCTTGATCTGCCCCAGCGGGATCGGAGAGGTACATTTAAGTCCATGTTCGGCAGTCGTTTCAGTTATGATAATTCGAAATTAATCGTCGATGTTCCGGGAAATGGGGTGGAGGTATTTTACAACGAAATAAGAAGTTTGTGATTTAGGATAAAAAACTCCCTGAAAATAAAGCTTCAGGGAGTTTTTGAAAGTCAGACGGTATTACATTTCGATAATAATGCTTGAGTAAGCTGGCATATAAATCAGGTATTCATTGTCACTGATTTTTTTCAGGCCTGTGCCTTTGGTATCGGCTATCGGCTGTTTGATGGCTTTTTTCAAAGTATAAGTCTTCAAGGTATTGGAGACATTGTGGATTACCAGTAATTTTTCTCCTTCGGCTTCCCGATAGAATACCATAAAATTCTTGTCGTTGTCTTCTGCGTCGTTAAATGCTTCGGTTAGTGTCATTTTTCCGGTTGCTAAAGCAGGATAGGCATTACGCAATTTTATGAAATAACGGTAGATGTTGTAAATGGAGTTCACTTTTTCGGCTTGTCCGGCTACTGTTCCGACGGTTGCTTCGGTGGAATAAACGGATGTACGCCAGGTTGTGCGGTAATTATCCTGTGCCCGCACGTCCCATAGCATCGGATCGCGTACGTTTTCGTCGCCGTTGGTTTTCATACCTAACATACCGATTTCTTCACCATAGTAGATATAGGGACTTCCTACCGATGTCATAAGAATGGCTGCTGCCATTTTGGCCCTTTCCAGACTCAGATTGCCGCTGCCACCCAATACTGAACGGGCACGGTCCTCGTCGTGATTGGAGAGTTTCGTCGCATCGATAAAATCGCTCCGGTAAGCGGCATATTCATCCTGGTAGCTGATCATGTCTTTGGGGAACCATTTGGCGTGGCTGTTCTGGATGGCATACATCATCCGGTACCAACTGCTGAAATCAAATAGGGCCGGAAGTCCTTCGTAATAAGGAGCTACCGTATTATGTTCGGCCAAAGCTTCCCCGACCATATAAAGATCGGCTTTGGTTTTGGCCAGTTCCGTATAGAATTTTTTCAGGAATGTGGGATTTTCATCTGAGTTTTCATCCTGGTAGATGTGTTTTACGGCATCCAGCCGGAAACCGTCAACTCCTTTACTCAGCCAAAAACGGCCCGCATCGCAAATGGCTTTAAAAGCCGGTGAATTTTCACATTCGTTTACTGCTCCGTAATTAATTTCAGGCATCCAGTCGGAAAACATACCCATGTATTTGTATTCGGTGGTACCGGTAGCTACGGAATGCCATTGTCCGGCATTGTAAGTTTTCGTCATTGGAATACGGCCGGCAGCAATGTCTGCCTGCGGATCTTTGGAAAAGAGGAAATAATCCCGGTAAGGACTGTTTTCGTTGCTGCATGCGTCGGTAAACCAGGGATGAGTTTTGGATGTGTGGTTGATGACAAAGTCCAGGATCACTTTAATGCCGAGACTGTGTGCTTTATTTACTAATTCTTCGAAATCGGCCATCGTACCGTATTCCGGTTTGATGGAAGAGTAGTCGTCCACATCATAGCCGTGGTAGGAAGGACTCGGATTAATCGGGGTCAGCCAGATGCCGGCAACTCCGAGTTCATTCAGATAATCCATTTTAGCTGTAATTCCTTTGAGATCACCGATTCCATCGCCGTCACTATCGGCAAAAGAGCGGACAAATATTTCATAGAAAATTCCGGCCCGTTTTATTCCGTCCCATGTTTTGGATTGGTATTGGGAGATGGATGTCATCTGGTCCGGGTCGACAGGTTCGAAAGGACGGGCTTCGAATTGCATTTGTCCCAATAGCCATTGCCGGCTGTTTTGTTGCAGATATACTTTTTGCAGGTCGTAGACTGAGGGGGTTGTAAAGCTGATGTTGTAATCGGTAAATTTAAAGTTCGTAGCAGGAATGTAAGCACCTGTATCTGCGGCCGAACGGAAAGCTATAACGCTGGATTCAGTAAAGCCGTAACCTCCGATAGAAATTGTCTGTCCCGGTTTATAAATGGCCGTAGCCGACGGCATCGATAAATTGACAATCGGCATTTCGTCCGGGTCAGGGGGCGGAGTTCCGTTATCGTCGTCGCTGCAAGCACCGAGTAAGCAGACAAAAGCCCAGAGTAGACAGAATATTTTGTGTTTTAGTATCATGTTGTATTTCGTATTAAATGTATAAATAATCGATGAGGATAGGACGTAATTTTTCTATGCGATAGAAAGGATCTCCTGCCAGCGTATGGATATTATGCAGGAGATCCTTCTTATTTCGGGAACGGTATATCCGGATGATTATTTCTTTGTAATGGTCAATTTATAAGGCTTGGTAAGGATATTCAGTACAAGGTCGTAGTTCCCTGCTTCGGCTACCGTCATATTGCTTCCGTTATCCGTTGTCAGGTCTGCCGGATCACCGCCCAGACTCAGATCCCATCCACCGTTGAAGCGTATTTTGAATCCGTCGCCTCCGGCAGGCAAGGCGAGCGCGTTCAATACCCAGGTCCCGTCGGTTTCATTGTACGTGAAAGCTTCATCACCTGCCCAGTCATTGAAGGCACCTATCAAACCGACCTGTGTAACCGGAGTAAGCGTGAACGTCTGTTCGGCCAGATTTACCTTGACATAATAGTAGGCTGAAGGGACAGAGATATTGGAGGTTCCGCCGGTTTCTCCGCTATTGGTGGACGAATCGAAACTACCTCCGAAATCGTTGTTATTCCAGTCCTGATCAGGATTGAATTTGAATTCGCAGTTTTCTTTTCCTTCCTTATCCTTTAACATCAGGAAGCCTTCATAAATACCTTCTCCATTGCCTTTCAGACCGGGTGCTGTTGAGGGCGACCAGCCCTGATGAGAACCGACTATATACAGATAATCGGAGAAAGCGGTGTTGATTAATTTTATCTGATAAGGATATACTCCCGTATTCACAATAATCTTGTATTCGCCCTCGGTATTGGCAAATGTGAAATTGCCGCCGTTCTCGAATTGACCGTTATCGCCGATGGAATAGGTCCAGTTGTTGTTCATGCGGAATTTGTATTCACCGCCAATCAAATTTGTTGTCAATGACCAGCTATTGGCTGCGGGATCGTATGTCATTTCCGTATCGCTATCCCAGCCGGCCGGAGTGGCAGAACCGATAATACCGACTCTTTCGATTTTTAATGCTGTGAAAGTTTTGGTTTTATAGTTTACCCGGATACGGTAGATTCCGCTTGGCAATACCAGATTTCCGGCTGATAGATCGGTATTAAGGGCATAATCGGTAATCACTAAATTTCCGTCAGCATCTGTAGTCGGAGTAATATCGCCGGATTTACCGAGGTTGGTGCCATCCCAGTCCGGCTGACTGGCAAATTTGAATTCTGTGTCAGCACCGTCGGCTGTTGTCAGGTTGACAAAACATTCGTAAATACCTTTCACATCAGTCATCGGCATTGATGGGGCAGAAGCCGGGGTCCATCCCTGATGAGAACCGACAACGTACAGTTTTTCCGGATAGCTTACGGAATAGGTCGTTACCAGAATATTGACACTGGCCGATTCCAGGCCTTCGGGAATTTCAGCAGAATAAGCTTTGATATAGAGGGTAATTTTGCTTTGTTGTCCTTCCGGAGCACCCGCTTTTACGATAAGCTCGTTAAAAGCTTCCTGTGTCATGGAAAAAGCGGTTTCCGTTGTCCGTACAAGTTCGACAGCTTCGTCGGGGATTGCCCGGCTACCTGGTCCTGCGGGAGCATTGAAATAAGCAAATACGGCATATTCAATTTCTGCTCCGACTTCCAGGCTGGCGGGTTCCCATGCAAAAGACAGGTTCTGGTCCCAGGTTGCGGAACTCAGTTCAAATTTCTGACCTTCTTCCAGGCCGGTAAATTCCGGTTCGATCAGGTCGCCCTGGCTTTGGATATTTACGGTTATTGTATTGGAATTGACAGAAGTATTGTCGTAATATGCTTTTACGAAGAAGGTCATTTCAAACAGTTGGTTTGCCGGAGCACCCGCACTTAATACCGTTTCATTGAAAACTTCTTTAGCAATGGTCAATGAAAGACCGGAAGCAGAACCGAAGCTGACTTCGGCTCCCTCTTCTCCGTATTTACCGAAAAGTTCATAATTCACCGTTGTTTTGTATCCCGGTCGAAGTGCATTCCAGGCAAAAGTTACGTTTTCTACTTTGGAAGAAGGAGTGACCAGAATCATTCCGTGGGTTTTCAATACCGGAGCGACGACCGAAGTCTGACGGAATTCTTCCGGATCTTCGGAGCAGGCAACTGCCAGCAGGCTGACGGCTATGAGAGCCAGAATATATTTGAAGTATTTCATAATTCTTTCGTTTTTAGGAGAGGGAACTTTTTTGAAAATTGTTCCCTCTCGTGTTCTATATTACTGTTTTTCGTAACTCAGACAATATTTGTAAGTCTCATAGTTATAGAAGAATTTCACAAGATAAGTTCCGGCTTCTTCAATGACAATATTACCGCCGCCTTCTGTCAGATCGTTGATATCGCCTCCGAAATTGTAATCCCAATTGCCGTTGAAACGTATTTTGAATTCTCCGTTAGCCTCTACCGTGATCGTAGCCGAATAGATTTTACTAGCCCAATCGTATGTCATCGGCAGATCTTCGGCCCAGTCGTTGAAGCTACCCATCAATCCTACTGTTTCCATCTTCGTAAGTTCAGCTTTCATATTGACCAGGTCTAATTTTGCCTTATAGAATCCGGAAGCAGTTGTCAGGTTGCCTGCACCTCCGTCATTATCGATTGCATCCAAAGAACCTCCGTAGTTTGTACCGTTCCAGTCGGGCTGAGAAGTAAATTTGAATTCTGCGTCAGAGCCGTCTTCTGTATTCAGGTCGAGATAGCCGATATAAACATCTGTTTCCGCCGATTCGAAAATCATTTGAGCAGCATCCGGAGCCCAGCCTTGGTGTGAGCCGGGAACATACAAGCCTTTGGCTTTTACGACAGCCTGGGCTGTTGTTACCTTGGATGTTATATTTTCTGCCGAGCGTACGACAGTGTAGTCGGTGCCTATCGTAGCGGTAACATAAAATCCGACGGTAACCGTAGCATATTCGGCGATGCCCAATCCGCCTTCTTCTACGGCAGTACAGAATTTCACATTCAGTACATCCTTGGTCGTAGCATAAGAAGTTTCGTTGATTCCGGAGAATAGCAGGATGTCATGTTCTCCGTTTTCATCGGTGTAAACGGCATGGATACCGTAGTCGATCATTGCCTGGTAGCCGAAATCAGCCGCGCTCCAGGTAAAAGTCACTTCTTCTTCCTTGTTACTGTCTTTGATCGAGATATCGCCCAGGGGATTCAAAACCGGGATGCGAATATCTTCTCCGTCAACAGCGTTCGTTTTATCCAGTTCATCGCAACTTGCGAAGCCTAGTGCTATCACCAAAAGGGATAAAATATATCTGGTAAATTTCATATTATTTGGGTTTTAAAATGATTAATATCCCGGATTTTGTACCAATTTTGTGTTCGCAGCCAGTTCTGAAGACGGGATTGCGAATATTTTCTTATAATCGGGGAATGTTTGTCCGTCATAGCTTCCGCCTTTGTATCTCCATACAAAAGATCCGGATGTAAATTTGTTCCAACGGATCAGGTCGGTACGACGATGACCTTCCCACATCAGTTCACGGGCCCGTTCTGCTATCAGGTAATCCTGATTGAAATTATCGATTGTGCCTAAACCGGCGCGTTGACGCAAGTCGTTCAAATAACCTACGGCTGTAGCATCGTTTCCACTTCCCATATTCAGTACGGCTTCTGCATAGATCAAATAGATTTCACCCAAGCGGATACAAGGGAAATCGATATTGGAGTAAGCACATTGCTGGGCTTCGGATTCATATTCAGCGCCTGTTTTGTCGTGCGGAATATTGTTGTATTTGAATAACGACCAGCCACTGTTAAAATCGTCGATATTTTCCATCGTTTCTTTCCGGCCTTTGATATAAAATAACTGACCGCGCTTATCGCTACATTTGTATGTGCCGTTTTCATAATCCGGATCGGATACGTTGAAATAATCGCGTGCATATTCGTACGGTACGCGGATACCTCCCCAGCCGTTGTTGATACCCAGTAAGGTCGTATATTTATCTGTTGCGGCAATAGAGGCAAAAGCCAGGTAGGAAGTACCTCCGTAAGATTGTGTTTTGAAAGCTTCGTAGTCGATGGTGAACATCAATTCCTGCCGGGCTTCCGGGTTCTGTCCGTTATCTCCCCGGAACAGGTCTGCATAGTTGGGGCAAAGATCGTATCCCAGGGCAAACACTTCTTCACAGGCTTTTTTGGCATCGGTCCAACGGGCTGTTCCTGTGTATACTTCAGCGTTCAGGTAAAGGCGTGCCAGTAATCCCCATACAGCCCCGATGTCTGCTCTCGGATAATTGGAACGGGCTGCCGGCATTTTGGCTTCGGCTTTTGTCAGATCGAGCAATTCGGATTCGATGTATTCAAAAACTTCTTTCCGGGGTTTTTGTGCGGGCGAATAAGCCCCGAACGGACTATCTTCCGTTACAAAAGGTACATCCCCGAAAATATCCATAGCCATCCAGTATAGATAAGCTCTTAGAAAACGGGCTTCAGAGCGGTAGCTATGGATTTTTTCCACATCGGCGCCTCCGATACCTCTGTCGGACAAACGACTGTCGGTACTTTGGCGTAAAAATTCATTTACATAGGTAATGCCGTGTAAGCTACGGGCGTATACGGCGTAAGTGGCAGCATTGTCGGCATCACTCCAGTTGTTGTTATTGATGTCGTTTACCCAACTGTCGTTTGCCCAGGCACATTTACAGCCGTCACTGGATATTTCCTGTAAAGTCCAGAAAGCCCGGATCACTTCCGAAGCTCCGCCGTCTTCTACAGCCAAATCTTCCGTGTTGGCAAAGTTGTAATAGATTTTAGACAGTCCGGACAAATAACTTTCCGGAGTAGAGTAGGCATCTTCCGATGTAAAGTCGGATTCGTTCAACGGCAACGTGTCCAGATCACCGATACAGGAATTCAGGGACAGGCAAGCTGCGGCGAACAATAATGAAATATATCTTTTTTTCATATCAATATTCTCCTTTTAGATTAGAAATTAACATTCAGACGCAATGAATAGGTTCTCGGACGCGGCCAAATATTGTTATCGATACCGCCTACACCTGTGCCTTCCGGATCCATACCGCTGTAGTCGGTAATCACAAATACATTTTGTACGGAAGCTGCGACCCGGATATTGAAGCCTTCCCGTTTGGCGATGTTCCGGAACGTATAACCCAGATTCACGTCATCCAGACGGAAGAAACTGGCATTTTCCAGGAACATATCCGAATACCATTGTTCGGTTACGTTGGCCTGTGTAAAACCGGTTTTCTTTACCGTAGTTGCATAATTGGAAAGCGTATTCGAAGCAAAGTCTATATTTGCCGTCGAGTTGGAAGAATAAAAGTCATTGAACATCCAGTTACCGACAGAACCGTGTCCGTTAAAGCCGAAATCCCAGTTTTTATAGGAGAGTTTCAGGTTTATACCATAGAAGAAATCCGGATTCGGTGATTTATTTGTCATATAACGGTCAGCAGAAGTGATCACACCGTCACCGTCACGGTCGACAAGAGCGTTCTGTATGGCATGTCCTCTGCTGTCATAAGCTTGCTGATACAGGTAGAATGTATAAGGAGCCGAACCTACCATGTGACGTTGCAGATAACCGCCGGTTCCCTTGCTGATACTTCCGATACCTACGTAGTAATTCGGATCGTTGCTACCGGTCAGTTTTGTAAATTCGATTTTTTGGAAAGTACCGTTCAAACCGACACTCAAATTCCAATCTTTCGTTTGTACCGGGATAAAATTCAACGCGATTTCCACACCTTTATTTTCCATATTACCCACATTGGTCAATACCGTATTGGAGAAGTTGGAGCCCATAGGTACGGTTACCGTATTCAACAGGTCGGATGTTTTCCGTTTGTACAGGTCGACACTGGCTGTAATACGATTGTTAAAAAAGCCCAGGTCTAAACCGGCGTTCCAGGTTTCTGTCGTTTCCCATTTGATATTCGGATCGTAGGCCTGCGGGGTCAATTTGTAAATATATCCGGCATTTCCCATGTTATACATATGGTACTGGTCAGTAGATAAAGAATAACGGGCCAGATAAGGATAGTCTCCGGAATTGATTTCCTGTTGTCCGGTTTTACCCCAGCCGACACGTAGTTTAGCTGAAGAAATCGGATCTATGTTTTTGATGAAATCTTCTTCGCTCAAATTCCAGGCTATGGCTGCCGACGGGAACAAACCCCAACGGTTGTCTTCAGAGAAGCGGGAAGAGGCGTCGTCACGTAAAGTGAATGTAAACAGATATTTTCCCATCAATGAATAATTTAGACGTCCGAAGAACGAAATCAGATAATGTTCCGTCCGATTGAACGGATAGTTATAATCGTCTCCTTTTTGTTCGTGCGTTTCGTTGAAATAACTTACCGAATGATCGGAAGAATAAAAATGCTGCCAGGAATAACCGGCCATCAGATCGACACGGTGTACTCCGAATTCTTTATTGAAATTCAGGTAGAATTCCAACAATTGATTCCGGCGGAAATTGGTGTATTTGCTGTACTGTCCGATACCCAGGTTTTCCGAATCCTTCCAGGCTTGCATAGAACCGGGGCGTGCCCCTTTCTTACCGTCGGTAGAGGTAATGTCCATTCCGATATTTAAATTTGCCCTTAACGCTTCGAAACCGTGAACTTTATAATCCAGTTGGGCATTTCCGATAAAACGATGTACCGTATTGGTATTGCTGTAGTCATACAATTGTGAAAGCGGACTGACTGTGGCTAAAGCATTCGGAGAAATGACCGGATCGATGCTGTTCATCCAGTTCCAGTAACCATTTGTCAGGTTTTTGTTGATACTTCCGTCTTCGTTGTAAAAATAAGCCGGTTGTGTCGGATTGAAGAATGCTGCTGCATTTACGGCACCGCCGTCAGCAAAACGGTTTTTAATGACCACCCCTTTGGCATTCAGATTAAGAGTCAAATGTTCGTCGAGTAATTTGGGCGAAACACTGATATCAAATGTTCCGCGTTCGTATTTGGATGTCTCTAAAGTTCCTTCTTCATTGGTATAACCGATAGAAGCCCGGTAAGGTAATATGTTATTCACATTACCATAGGCACTGATATTGTGGTCGTGTGCAAAAGCATTACGGAAAATTAAGTCCTGCCAGTCCGTTTTTGCTGTTCCGAGTAAATTGGTAATTTTATCTCCGTTTGTCGTTCCTGCCGGATATATTCCGGTTATAAATTCCCGGAATTCATCGGCTCCCATTACCGGCACGGTTTCACTATTGGTAACAATGCTAAAACTACCGTTGTAGCTTAAGTTGATCTTATTTCCTTTTCCTTTTTTTGTAGTGATAATGATCACACCGTTGGATGCTCTTGAACCGTAAATTGCTGTTGCTGACGCATCCTTTAATACAGTAAATGATTCGATATCGTTCGGGTTGATGGTAGACAATGCATTGGCCATTCCCGGTGCTGCATCGTTGGATACGGGGACACCGTCGATAACAATAAGCGGATCGTTGGAAGCTGTCAAAGAAGCTGCACCACGGATACGGATAGTTGCTCCCGAACCGGGGCCTCCGTCGCCGGGGATGATCTGAACGCCCGTTACTTTCCCTTGTAACATTTGTTGCGGAGAAGTTACCGCAGCCCGGTTTAATTCATCGGCTTTAATCGCTACGACCGAACCGGTAGCATCATTCTTTTTTACAGTACCGTAGCCGATGACAACGACTTCGTCCAATTGTTCTACATCTTCTTGTAATACAATGTTTAAGGTCGTTTGGTCGGCAATTGTAATCGTTTGTGTCTTGTAGCCGATAAAAGAAAATTCCAGAATATTACCTGTCTGGACTTTTAGGTTGTAATTACCTTCAAAATCCGTTGCCGTACCGGTGGAAGTCCCTTTGATTATAATACTTACACCCGGTATAGGCTCACCTTGCTTGTCAGTGACTCTACCGGTCAATACTCTTTGTTGGGCAAACGCACTAACGGATAGCAGCATGCACAAAACAAAGAGTAAGTTTCTCATTGTGTTTCCGTACTTCATAATGATAGAATTGTTTTTTTACATTAATTTTAAAGTTTGGCTTGATTTTTCAGATCGCTTTCGGGCATATTCAAATTTTAGTATTCTTATTATAAATTTTCCTGCTTAAAAAATGAACGTTTATATTGGATAATCTAATTTTCTGTCATCTTCCAAAAAGTTGAAAAATTCAAATTTTCAGGCACTTTTTGTTTATTTTAACAACTCAAATGTAGACCTTTTGAATATTTTATATATTGGAAACGTTTGTTTTTTTGGTAAAAAATTGCCGAAACCGTTATCGCAAACGTTTGAATTTTTAACATTTCAGCTTTAACGTTTGCATTTATTCATTTTTTGAGTAATAAATGACGTTTTTAGTTTAAAACAGTCTCTGAATTTAATTTTCACACACGTATTATTTGCCATTTATTGTATTGTAAATCAATACAATATACAATTATCCCGAATTTATTCTTTTAGTCCGGCTTTTCCGGAAATGCCAATATAAACGTTCGTTTTTATTGGGTAGGAACCGGAAAGAAAAAATAAAGGAACGGAAGGGATTTTAATCCCTCTGTTCCTCACTTAATAAAACGAACATTAAATATAATAATATGAATTAAAGTACGCAAACGTTAAAAAGAAAAACGATTTTCTAAGCCCAGATCTATTAAAAATCAATTCAACAATTATGAAGTACGTAAATATGAAAGTAAAATTACTTTTTGTTTTGTGCATGCTGCTATCCGTTAGTGCGTTTGCCCAACAAAGAGTATTGACCGGTAAAGTTACGGACACCAAAGGAGAGACCTTGCCCGGTGTCAGTATTTTGATTAAAGGGACTTCCACCGGTACGGCAACGGATTTTGAAGGAAACTTTTCTTTAAATGTCGAAAACGGTAACGTTTTAGAATTTTCTTTTGTGGGGTATAAATCTCAGGCTGTAACAATCACGGATCAGAAAACCTTACATGTCGTGATGCAGGAAGATGTGGAACAATTGGACGAAGTCGTTGTCATCGGTTATGGAACTCAGAATAAGCGGGAAGTGACCGGATCTGTTTCTAAAATCGGAGGGGATGAGGTGTTGAAAATACCGACTTCTTCATTCGATGCTACTTTACAAGGCCGTGCTTCCGGTGTGCAGGTCGTTCAGACTTCCGGTATGGCCGGAGCCGGTGCAGCTATTCGTGTACGTGGTATCGCTTCCATTACTGCCGGAGGTGATCCGTTGTATGTGATCGATGGTATGCCTATCCAGCAGAATTCCGGAGAGCGTATCGGAGCATCGAATACCAATCCGCTGGCCACTATCAACCCGAATGATATTGAGAGTATCGATATTTTGAAAGATGCTTCTGCAACAGCTATTTACGGTTCCCGCGGTGCAAATGGGGTCGTATTGATCACGACGAAAAGAGGTAAAAAGGGGAAACCTGTATTTAATGTAAATTACCGGACCAGTTTATCTACGATTACAAAGAAGCTGGATATGCTGAATACCAGAGAGTATCTGGGTTTGTTGCTGGAGGGTTATGAAAACGATGCCATTTACGGTGGTCAGGAGTATAACGGACGTCCTTCTTTGTTGGGAGGTCTGAGCTGGGAACAGGCGATGCAAAACGATACCGATTGGCAAGACGCTCTTTTGCGGACAGGATGGTCCAATTTTGTGGATTTTTCCGTTCAGCAGGGAAATGATAGATTAAAAACTTATTTCGGCCTTTCGGCAAGTAATGAAAACTCATTTATTAAAGAAAATAGCTTCAAACGCCTGAGTTCCCGTTTGAATCTGGATTATAACGTAACCAAAAAATTTACGACAGGTATCAATGCGTCTTATACGTATACGGATGAAACGTATGTACCGGTGGGTTGGGACGGAGGTATAGGAACTGCCTGGTCCAAAGCTTTACCCTATTTCCCGATATACAACGAGGATGGAACTTATTTTAAATTCCCCGACGGAACGAACCCGGTGGCGGAAATCCATAACCGTCAGTCAAAAACCCGTACATCCAGAGTGATGGGTAGCCTTTATCTGAATTATGAGATATTGGAAGGCTTGTCTATACGTGCCGAAGGAAATATCGATTTTTCCGAACGTAACAGATATGCTTTGACGACATCCGTGTTGACGACAACGCCTTCTTCAAATAAGAATTACGACCGGAACATGAATTGGAATGCTAAAGCTTTGGCCAATTACAGTTTTGATTTGGGCGAAGCTCATCGTTTTAAGGTAATGGTCGGTACTGAATTTATGAAATCCGAAACCGATTACAGGTATCACAATGTGACATTCGAACCGGGTAAGGAAGACTGGTTGTATAAAGATCCGACTTTACCGACAGAGAGTTCGGCAAATAAAAAGGGAACGAGTCCTACTCAGGCCTATTCGTTCGTGTCTTTCTTCGGCCGTTTGAATTATACGCTTCTGGATCGTTACCTGTTAACAGCCACTTATCGTCGGGACGGTTCTTCCCGTTTCGGTGCCAACAATAAGTTCGGTGATTTTCCGGCAGCTTCGGTAGGTTGGATTATCAGTGAGGAAAATTTTATGAATCCGGTGAAAGACGTATTGAGTTTGTTAAAGTTGAAAGTGGGTTATGGTATGACCGGTAATGCCGAGATTCCGAACTATGCACAATGGGGTACGACGAGTATCGATCCGAATCAGATGTATTACATTGTGAATAACGATAAACTGAATCCGGGTAATTTTAATCTGTGGTACATCAGCGGACTGGCGAATCCGGATTTGAAATGGGAAAAAACAAATACATTCGATGTAGGGTTGGAGTTCGGTTTCTTAAACAACCGGATTACCGGAGAGATCGGTTATTACAACAAACAATCCAAGGATTTGTTCCTGAATGTCCGGACGTCCACGTCTTCGGGTTGGGGAAGTATATTGAAAAATCTGGGAAAAGTAGAAAATAAAGGTTTCGAATTCAATATCAAATCCCGGAATATTATAAAGAAAGATTTTACATGGACGACAGATTTCAACATTGCACACAATGTCAATAAAGTAAAGGATATTGGAAATGCCGGTCCGGATGCTTTGGCCGGAAACGGGGATACCCGTGTTATGGTCGGCAAGCCTATCGGAGTCAACTATTTGGTGAAGACTTTGGGTATCGATCCGGCAGACGGAATGCCGATGTATCAGATGTTGGATGAAAGCGGCAAGGCTATCGGAGTAACCAAAGAATATAATGCCGACCGCGACCGTCAGGCTGTAGGACACCCTTATCCGGATTATATCGGTGGATTGGATAACAATTTCACGTATAAAAACTGGGATTTCGGATTCTTGTTTACCTTCCAGATCGGCGGTAATATTTACGATGATGCCGAAAAATTCCAGATGAACAATCTCGGTGCCTGGAATCTGAAGACAAAAGCTTTGGATCGTTGGCAGAAACCGGGTGACCGCACCGATGTGAACCGGGCGACAATCAAAGGATCGATAGAGGCTTCCCGGAATACGACGGAATATTTGTACGATGCTTCTTTCCTGCGCCTGAAATCCGTTTCTTTGGGTTACAATCTTCCGCAGTCTTTGGTTAAACGGATGCATTTGCAGAATGTACGTCTTTCTTTTTCCGGAACGAACCTGTTCTGTTGGACAAAATATAAAGGCTTGGATCCTGAAATTTTCCGGGATATGGAAAATCAACAGCAGAGAAACCTCAGTATGAACGTCACTTATCTGACGGTTCCGCAAGCCCGCAATTTTACGTTTAACCTGAGTATAACGTTCTAATACTGAAAATGATGAAATTTACAAAACTATTTATAATAGCATTGGGAGCCAGCATGTCGTTTACGGCTTGTGACAACATGGGGTTTCTGGAAATCAAACCGGATAATTTGGTTTTAACCAAAGATACGGTGACTTCACCGGAACATCTTCAGAAATTTATGGTGGATGCTTATAGCTCTGTCCGGTCCACCGGTTTTATGGGGGGAGAGATGTTTGTGGCTCAGGATGTATTGGCCGGAGACGGAGCAACGCTGAAAGGAGAGTTCAACTGGTCACAGATTTTGAGTTATAGTATGAACTTGTTTAATGAAGTCGGACGTCATGCTTGGGATGAAACATATAGTTGTATTAATAAAGCCAATTTTGCGGCATTCAGCAGTACGGCCGATGGTATATTGGCAAAAGCCGATCCGGCAGTAAAGACACAATTGGAAGCCGATGCTTGTTTTATTCGGGGATTGGGATTTTTCCATCTGGTACGGATTTTCGGATTACCTTATGACGAAACGACAAAAGATGTGGATCAGATGGGTATTCCCTTACGGAAAAGAGGTACGGCCAGCATGAACGATGCTTTTGTGACCGTTCAGCGTTCCAGTGTCGGGGTTACTTACGAACAGATTGTCTCGGACCTGAAGTTTGCTGCGGCTAATTTACCGGCAAACCGGACCTGGGATTGCGGTTTCGCTACCCGTGATATCGCTAATGCCGTATTGGCCAAGGTGTATTTCTTTATGGGGAATATGGAGGAGGCTGAAAAAGCGGCAGCTCTGGTCATCGATAAATATGATTTGGATACCGATCCTACGGCTAAGTTTGCCCGGGCTTCCAAAGGTACGGCTACGCAGGAAGTTATATTTATGATTCCGAGTACGGGGAAAAGCAATGACTCTTGGGGAGCGATCAAAGGTATGTATCGTACCGACGATCCAGCCAAAGGAGATGCTCAATGGATGGCTTCCAACGATTTGTTCGAGCAGTTTGCCGCCGATGATAAGCGTGGGGAGATATTTTATATGACAAAAGACGGAATACATTATACGACGAAGTTCGATTATGATAATATGGATTGTATTATCATGGGCGAGAATGAATTATTGCTGATTTATGCTGAGGCTGCCGCTAAGATTAATTTGTCGAAAGCTATTGCTTCTTTGCAGAAAATTGAGCAACGGGCATACGGTAGCGTGAAGACGTCTAATCAGGCTTCTGCCGCTACGGTGATTGCCAATGCGCAAAAGGAAAGAAGACTGGAACTGGCCTTGCAGGGAGAGCGTTTGCATGAAATGAAACGCTTGCATATGAAAGTGAAGAGTTACGATTGGAATTCCAACCGTTTGTTATTCCAGATTCCGGATTCAGAGCAGAACGGTAACCCCGACATTAAGTTGAATTGATAAATTCCGAAAGACATGAAAAAACTCAATTATATATTGATGGTATTGTTTGCAGGCTTGGTATTTACGGCTTGCGATGATGACGATTACAGTTTGGGTGCTCCTTCCGATAAGACTAAAGCTCTTATCGGTACCTGGAATGTAAAATCCGTAACACTGACCGATGAGGCCGGTACGAAGAAAGAAATGGATATTACGCCTTATTTTAATTTCGATAGTTATAAAGTAACATTCAATGAGGATAAAAGTTTTTCTATCGAAAGCAGCAGTATGACGCCCAATTTTGTCGGTCTTTTATCCGGCACCTGGAGTTATGATGATGCAGAGGCTCCTTTGTTGATTAATCTGACCGAAGGAACTGTCAGCTCACAGTTTACATTGGCGGCACCTCCCAGAGAAGGGACGAATTTGAGAATAAAGTTTATCCGTAAATCCGAGGATAAAGCCATTGTCAGTTATCGTTATGAGCTGACTAAAAATTGACCATTAAAGATTAATGACCTATGAAAAAATATAGTTTGATTCTGATCATGCTGGCTTTTGCAGTTGGTGCATGGGCACAGAAACCACGGGTTACCACATTCCCGGCAGCATTTACCCTTACGGAAGACGTAACTTTGACGATCGATGTAACGGGAACGGCATTGGAGGGTATGAGCGAAGACCTTTATTTGTGGGCCTGGAGTAATAACGGCGATAACCTGAATAACGGTTCCTGGGATAATTCAGGAGCTAAGAACCGGCTTACCAAAGTCGGGGATAATGTGTATACCCTCACATTTAAATGTAGTGAAGTATATGCGAATCCGGTTACCCAGATACAGGGATTGGTGAAAACTCAATCGGGTAGTGCTAAAACCGATGATTCCGATCCGATTTTGTTGTATGATTTCAGCCAGATGGATGGACTGACCGGGGCTGTATATCCGAATCTTTTCGGTGTAAACACGCCGATTTCCATTATGGTAAATTTGAACAATTGTGGAAATATTACGGATAAGGAAAATGGTCCGGTACATATGCACGGAGCTTTGAACGAGTGGGAATTATACCAGATCGATTTCAATTATGACCTCAACAGGACGGCTTTGAAGCCGGTAGAGGGGCATCCGGGTTTATGGAAATTGGATCTGATTCCGGGAGAGTATTTTTCGAAAGAAAACGCTCCTGTGCCGGAAGATTTGAAAGTGACCGGAATCTGGGCTGTATTCAATAACGGGACCTGGGATCAGAAAGCCGATGACAATGGTTCGGACTTCCATTTTGTTTCTGCCGTTCCGGTGGAAAAGGTACAACCGGCGGAGTTTTTCCTGAGTAAATTTACTGCGGAAGATGTGCTTCCGGTTATTATAAAGACATCTGCTTTTGAGGCTGGGAGCGAAGGAACAGAAGCCGATCCTTTATACAACTATAATGATGAAGCGATGAGTTGCGCTGTGACTTTAACGACGGATAACGGTAAAGAAACCTTGAATATCGCTGCCGTGAAAACGGCCGATTATACTTATCGGTTGGTGCTGTTGCCTGCCCGTCAATTCCAGGGTGGTCGTTCGGCTACTGCGATTGAGATTTCGTTCTCTGCCGGAGTATTGAAGTCGGAAACCGTTTTAAAAGGCTCGTTTGTCAAATAATTTAAAGAAACGAATATGAAGAAGATATTATTTTTTCTGGCGTTGGTTGTCTCCGTAAGCTTTCTGACAGCTTGTGACGATGATAACGAATACCTGTTGGGAGATCCGGAAAGTATTACGCCTAAAATTGAAGTTCCGGCCGGTTCTATGCTGATTCAGACGGAGCAAGGAGCAGAAATCGAAATTAAAGCGGATTTGGCCAATCCGTCCGGGTTGGAATCGGTTCATATAGCCTGTACTGCTTTGGGTATGGATGATCTGATTGTTATAGACGGTAAAACATATGCTTTGGCAAAGAAATACACGGTTCCTGCCAATGTGCAGAAAGGAATGTATTTTGTTACGGTTACATTGAATAGTGCGAATAAATTGACGGTTAGCAGTGACATTAAGGTGATGGTCGGAATGAAAGACACTGAAAAGCCGGCACTCCTGTTACATACAGACCTGACCGCGACTTATCCTGCAGAATTCGATTTTGAGGCGACATTGAGTGATAATATCGGCTTGGCGAAAGTAGAATTGATTTGTGAGGCTGAGACATCGGTAAATTATACCGAAGAATTATCCGGAGTCAGCCGGTTCGATTTTGTCCGTAAAATTCAGTTGCCATACAGCTTTCCCTCAAAGCAGGTGGTATTGCAATTGCGATTGACCGATTTGGCGGGTTTGGTAACGGAAGAAAGTTTTACTGTAAAAGTCAATGTTTATCCAAATACCTTATATATTGTCGGAGATGCTTCGGATGCCGGTTGGACGACAAAAGACGGCATTGCTTTAACAAAAGTTTCCGACGGTGTATTTGCCGGAATTGTGAAGTTAAAGGCAACCGGCGGTTGGAAATTTATAGCTAATAACGGTGTGGATACCTGGAATCCGGCTTGGGGAATCGGAGATGCTTCGGATGCTACCGGTGGGCAATTGAACGGTGACGGCGGTGCCGGTAATATTCCGGCTCCGGCAGAAGAAGGTTTCTATACGGTGACAGCCGATTTTACGACGATGACTTATAAGGTTGAAAAATTGGAAGCGCTGGAGAAAATCGGAAATCTTTATCTCGTTGGAAATATGAACGGCTGGGATAATACCGATAAAGGTTTTATGGCTTACCGGGACGACAATGAGTTGACAAACGGGGTTTATACCTATACCGGTTTCTTTAAAAAGCAGGATGGAGGAGAAGGTTGTTATTTTAAGTTCTGCCCGGAAGAATATCTCGGTTCATGGGATCATATGTACTATGCCGGAGCTGACGGAGAGTTGAAGAACGGTAACGGAGACCCCGCATTTTTTGTACCGGTTGAAGGATATTATACCGTTACGATCGATTTACTGAATATGACATGGACGCTTGAGGCTTTGGCTGAAACACCGACCGAGTATACCAAAATCGGTCTGATGGGCGCTTATAACAATTGGGATGTGGCTCGGGAGGCTTTTATGACTCAAAGTGCTTATGATAAGCATATGTGGACGACCGAATTGGAATTGCCTGCCGGAGAAATTAAATTCCGTGCCGATAGTAATTGGGATATTGCCTGGGGGAATGGTCCGGTGCCTTACGGTAAAGGAGATATGACACCTGCAACTCCGAATATTAATATTCCGGAAGCCGGAACTTATCAAATCCGTTTTAACGATATAACAGGCCATTACGTTTTCTTGAAGAAATAAGCTTATAAAACAATGAAACTGAAGCCGGAAGTTTATGGACATTAAAGTATTTCAGGTTCACAAACTTTCCGGCTTCTGCCTTTGGCACATCTAAATTGTAGATTTTAGATTGTAAATTTTAAATTGTCTGGCAGACTGATTTGTTGTCAGATTCATTGGGTCTGCAATCGCAATTTGCAGGTAAATGTATTTTATTCCGTATGTCGTTGTTTCTGGGACAAAGTATCAAATGTAAATTGAAGCCGATCTTTACCTGGACGATAAGAATGAAATAGAAAATATAATTTAATGAGTCGGTGGACTTAAATTTGGAATGAATATGAAATATCTAGTTTTATTCGGATGGGTGCTCGCTTTATTTTTTGCTTGCAGCGATGATAAAGAAAATGATCCGATTGTTCCCCCCGGACCGGATGAGCCGGAAACTCCCGATACATCTATACCGGCCGGATTACGGGACGGGATCAATCAGTTGTCCGATGATTCGCTGGCGTTTGTTTTGTTTGCACCGAAAAAAAGTCAGGTATATCTGATCGGAGATTTTAACGATTGGAGTATATCCAATGCCTATAAGATGCAAAAAGACGGGGATCGTTTCTGGCTTAAAATCGGAGGACTGCAAAAGGGAAAAGAATATATATGTCAATATCTGATCGATGGATCTATCCGGGTTGCCGATCCTTATGCCGATAAGATTTCCGATCCTTGGAATGATGCCTCTATTCCCGCATCGGCGTATCCGGACCTGATTGCTTATCCTTCAGGAAAAACCACCGAGATTGCCATGGTGGTATCGACGGGCCGGACGGAATATCCCTGGAGTGTGGCTAATTTCCGTATCGACGATGTGAAGGATATGGTTATCTATGAAATTTTACTGCGTGATTTTACTTCTGCCGGGACAATCAAAGCTGCCCGTGAAAAAATACCGTATCTGAAAGAGCTCGGTGTAAATGCGGTTGAATTGATGCCTTTTAATGAATTTGAAGGGAACGATAGCTGGGGATATAATCCTTCTTTCTATTTTGCCCCGGATAAGGCTTATGGAACGGCAGACGATTATAAGGCGTTTATCGACGAATGCCACCGGAATGGGATAGCTGTTATTATGGATATGGTACTGAATCATAGCTATGGACAGAGTCCGCTGGTACGAATGTATCAGGATGGGGTAGCCAGACCTTCTGCCGATAACCCGTGGTATAATCAGAAATCTAATTTTGCCAATCCCGATGCACAATGGGGGGCCGATTTTAACCATGAAAGCCAATATACGAAGAAATTAGTGGACAGTATATGTGCGCATTGGATGAAATACTATAAAATCGACGGTTTCCGATTCGACTTTACGAAAGGTTTTTCCAATACTCCGTATCCGGCCAGTGGAAATGATTCGTGGGGAAATCCCTATGATGCCGCCCGTATTAGAAATCTGAAACGGATTTACGATGAGATAAAACGGCGGAATCCGGATGCCTTGATGATTTGCGAACATTTGTCGGATAACGATGAAGAAAAAGAATTGGCTGATTACGGTTTGCTGCTGTGGGGAAATATCAATTACAACTTCAATGAAGCCACAATGGGATTTCATGAGTTTGAAAACGGCAGACGTAAGTCGGATATCCATTGGGCTTCCTATAAAGAAAGGGGATGGAGTAAGCCTAATCTGATTGCCTATATGGAGAGCCATGATGAGGAACGGATTATGTATAAGAATCTGACGTATGGGAATGTTGCGGGCAATTATAATGTAAAGCAACTGAATACAAGCCTGGAACGTGTAGGGGCTGCAGCTGTGATGTTGATGAGTTTTCCCGGGCCGAAGATGATCTGGCAATTCGGAGAGCTTGGTTACGATTATCAGTTGAACGACGACCGGTTGGCCAAAAAGCCGGTGCGCTGGGATTATTATAATGTACCTGAACGAAAAGCATTGTATGACGTTTTTGCGGCAATGAACCGACTGCGGCATTCTTATCCGGCTTTTTCGACTTCCGATTATACGATCAGTGTCGGGGAACCTGTCAAGCAAATTTTGTTGAAATCATCCGGAGGTGATGCCTGTGTAATTGCGAATTTCGATGTCGTACCGGTCAATGCTAACATAAACTTTAGTAAAACGGGGACCTGGAAGGAGTATTTTACCAATCATACGTTTACCGTGACGGCGGCATCGATGTCAATGGAACTACAACCGGGAGAATATAGAGTGTACCTGAATGATTGACACCGGAAAATTCAATGTGCCGGCCTTTAAAACAAAGGTCGGCACATTTGTTTTATATTTTTATGAGGTGACGGGGGAAAATATCGGTTTAATATTTTACATTTGTAAACAAGTATATTTGTCTTTCCGCATAAACGTATATTATGGCAACACAAGTCACCATAAAAGATATCGCAAAGATATTGGGCATATCTGTTTCAACTGTATCCAGGGCGTTGAAAGATCATCCCGATATCAGTGTGGATACAAAACGTGAAGTACAGGCATTGGCAAAAAAACTGAATTATTCTCCCAATGTGATCGCATTGAGTTTACGGAATAAAAAGACATTTCTGATCGGCGTTATTATTCCTGAAATTATTCATCATTTCTTTTCATGTGTGATTAGTGGTATTGAGCAGGTCGCCAATCAGCACGGTTATAATATCGTTATTTTTCAGAGTAATGAACAGTATGAGCGGGAAAAGTCGATTTGTCAGTCGATTATCAATTCCCGGATAGACGGGGTATTGATATCAATGGCCAAGACAACACAGCGGGTGGATCATTTTAAAGAGTTGCAGCAGGCCGGTATACCTCTGGTGTTTTTCGACCGTATTTGTGGGGATATCGATACGGATCGGGTCGTGGTTGACGATTTTAACGGAGCGTATGCCGCCGTTCAGCATTTAATATCCGTCGGTTGCCATCGCATCGCTCATTTATCAGCGCCTCAAACGATGCAGATCGCTCAAAAGAGGCAAATGGGATATATACAGGCTTTAAAAGATGCTCGTCTACCGATAGACGAAAGCCTGATTATTCAATGCGATAATCAGGCCGATGCGATGATTATCGGCGAACAATTGATGAAACGGACAGATAGGCCGGACGGCATATTTGCCGTGAATGACCTTACGGCAGCCGGCGCAATGTATGCCATTAAACATATGGGATACCGTGTTCCCGAAGATGTTGCCATTTGCGGGTTTACCGATGGTTTGGTCTCTACGCTGACCGATCCGACATTGACGACGGTGGAGCAACATGGGGATAGAATGGGAGAAATTGCAACCGATTTGTTACTGCGGCGTATCAATTCCGAAGACGAACTGATCCCTACAACGACGAAAGTCATTAAAACCAATCTTATTGCCCGGGGCTCGACCCGGAGGTAAAACCGACGGGAATTTTAAATTCAGTTTTCCTGTAGATTTAATTGTTCGGGATTTGTAATTCTGTTTCAGTTTGATTCATTTTTATTTTGGCTTAAAATTTTCTATAGAGACTGGTGACGTTGTGGCTCCGGCCGATCGAAAATATCCTCCGTCATTTGCCTTTAAACGTTTGTTTTTTCTTTATATTGTTTAGAATAAATCTAAATTAAGAAGAATTATGCATTTTTTCGTACCGTTTTCCGCAACCGATTGAAATGCCGGAAGAGGCTTTGTTTTCTTAGGATCGTTGCGGCTTTTCACGATTTTAAACGTTTGCGGAGAAGAAGAATAGTCGTATATTTGAATCGGCTTAGAATTTCAGATTTCTTTTCAACGCATACGGAGACTCTCCGTATAAGTGGGTGTATCACCCTGGGTTATCCTTATGGATTTTTGGTAATGGTTCCGGATGGAACGTAATAAATTGAATTATGGCAGAAAGTAAAATTTTAAAGAGTAAACCCCGTTTAGGCTTTTGGACTTTATGGAACATCAGTTTCGGTTTTTTCGGAGTCCAGATCGCCTATGCTTTGCAAAGTGCTAATGTCAGCCGCATTTTTGCAACTTTGGGGGCTGACCCTCATACATTAAGCTATTTTTGGATATTGCCTCCTTTGGCCGGAATCATTGTGCAGCCGATTGTGGGGTCTATGAGCGACCGGACCTGGACCCGATTCGGACGTCGGATTCCCTATCTGTTCGTCGGTTCTTTAGTTGCTGTCATCGTAATGTGTCTGATGCCGAATGCCGGCAGTTTTACGCATTATATGAATGCAATGCTGTTCGGCGTCATTTCGTTGATGTTGCTGGATACGTCAGTCAATATGGCGATGCAGCCTTATAAAATGTTAGTGGGTGATATGGTGAACGAGGAACAAAAAGGATTGGCGTATTCGATTCAGAGTTTTTTGTGTAATGCCGGTAGTCTGGTTGGATATCTTTTCCCGTTTTTATTTGCTATGTGGGGCATACAAAATACGGCGGCCCCGGGAATTGTTCCCGATACGGTGATTTACTCGTTTTACATCGGGGCGGTTATTTTAATCCTTTGCGGGATTTATACCGTGGTTAAAGTAAAGGAAATGCCTCCGAAACAATTTGAGGAATTCCACGGTATTACGGCAGAAGAAAAGAAGGAAAAAAGCGATTTTATTTCTTTATTGCTCCATGCTCCGAAAGTGTTCTGGACAGTCGGTCTGGTACAATTTTTTTCCTGGGCGGCATTTATGTACATGTGGACCTATACAAACGGTGCGATTGCCCACAATGTATGGGGTACGGGCGATACATCGTCTGCGGGTTATCAGGAAGCCGGTAACTGGGTGGGCGTTTTATTTGCCGTACAGGCGATCGGTTCTGTATGCTGGGCGTTGTTGTTGCCTATGTTCAAATCGCGCAAAGTGGGTTATTCGTTGAGTTTAGTATTGGGAGGTGTCGGTTTTATCTCTACATTTTTTATTCATGACCAATATCTGCTTTTTGTTTCGTATGTTTTGATCGGATTTGCCTGGGCGGCAATGCTGGCAATGCCTTTTACGATTTTGACTAATTCCGTTTCCGGGAAAAATATGGGGGCTTATCTGGGACTTTTCAACGGGACGATTTGTATACCGCAGATCGTGGCTGCACTGGTCGGTGGTTCGTTATTACGCCTGATCGGTGGGAATCAGGCCGGCATGCTGGTGTTGGCCGGTATTTTCCTGATTGTCGGAGCGTTTTGCGTATTTATTATTAAAGAAACTTATTCACATCACAATGAAGGATAAAAAGAAAGGATATGAAAGGATGTATATTTGATTTAGATGGGGTGATTGTAGATACGGCAAAATACCATTACCTGGCTTGGAAAAAAATAGCGGATGAATTTGGTTTTGTTTTTACGGAAAAAGATAACGAGCGTTTGAAAGGGGTCAGCCGGATGGCATCGTTGGATATATTATTGAGTATCGGAGGAGTACATTTAAGTGAGGGGGAGAAGCTGCAGGTTGCAGACAAAAAGAATGAAATATATCTCGGATATATTTTGAAAATGACTCCGGACGAAGTTTTGCCGGGAGTTCTTACTTTTCTGAAAACCTTACGCGATCAGGGTATAAAAATTTCCTTGGGTTCGGCCAGTAAGAATGCAAAGACGATTTTGCACCAGGTCGGCATTGAAAATTTGTTCGATGCCGTTGCCGACGGGACGAATGTAAGTAAAGCAAAACCAGACCCGGAAGTTTTTTTGAAAGGCGCGGAGCTATTGAATCTTTCTCCTGCGGATTGCGTAGTCTTTGAAGATGCCCGGGCCGGTATTGAGGCAGCTCACCGGGCCGGCATGAAATGTGTCGGGATCGGAGACTCTGTAACACTCCGGGAAGCTGATATCGTTGTCGGAGGATTCCTTGATTTAAGTATAGAAAAAGGAAAACTGAAAATAATAAACAATGGAGAAATATTGAACTTTTGATTTTAGATTAAAACTGTATTGTCATGAATAAATATTTGAAAGCAGATGAATGGTGTATCATTGAAGAAGGATTTGATCCGAAGAATCATCGTTCATCAGAGAGTATTTTCAGCCTTGGTAACGGAAGAATGGGACAACGGGCGAATTTTGAGGAAAAATATTCCGGTAATACTTTACAGGGGACCTATATCGGGGGCGTGTATTATACGGATAAAACCCGTGTCGGCTGGTGGAAAAACGGTTATCCGGAGTATTTTGCGAAGGTATTGAATGCACCGTATTGGAATGGTATTCATGTTGAAATTAACGGAGAGCAACTCGATCTGGCGAAGTGTAAAGTAAAGGATTTTGTCCGGATATTGAATATGAAGGAAGGGTATCTGGAACGTTCTTTTGTGGCAGTTCTGCCGAACGGGGATGAAGTTAAAGTAAATACCCGCCGTTTTATCAGTATGGCGAATAAGGAGATTGCAGCTATACGTTATGCTGTTACTCCTTTGAATTTTAGCGGGGATATCGTGTTTACCTCTTACATCGACGGTGATATAAAAAATCAGGATGCCAATTATGATGAGAAATTCTGGGATATTATTGAAACCGATTCGCAGAAAGGGGAAGCTTATCTGCGTTCGCAAACCAAGAAAACCAATTTTCAGGTAGGCATCGGAATCAAGTATGCTATTACCGTCGGAGGGAACGATTATGAGACGACAGACGATGATACGATTGTAGACCTGAAATATGTGGCCAATAAAGTATCCGTATTTGCCGAAAAAGGGAAGCAGATTTGTTTCTATAAATATGCGGCGGTATTGAGTTCGATGAATCACGGCGTGGAGGATTTGTTGCCGAATGCCCGTATTCTGGTGAATGATGCCTGTCGTAAAGGTTTTGATACTTTATTGGAAGAGCATCGTTTGGTGTGGAAAAACATTTGGGAACATTCTGATATTGTGATAGAGGGTGATGTGGAGGCACAACAGGGAATTCGTTTTAATATTTTCCAGTTGAAACAGACGTATACCGGGGACGATGCCCGTTTGAATATCGGGCCGAAAGGGTTTACCGGGGAAAAATATGGCGGCAGTACCTATTGGGATACAGAAGCGTACTGTGTGCCTTTCTATCTGGCAACGGCTGATTCGGAAGTTACCCGTAATTTGTTGATATATCGCTACAAGCAACTTGACCGGGCTATTGAGAACGGAGAAAAGCTGGGCTTTACCGATGGCGCTGCGCTCTATCCGATGGTGACGATGAATGGAGAGGAATGCCACAATGAATGGGAGATTACTTTTGAGGAAATTCACCGTAATGGGGCTATTGCCTATGCTATTTACCGGTACATCAATTATACCGGGGACGATCATTATCTGGAAGAATACGGATTGGAAGTATTGACCGGGATTGCCCGTTTCTGGGCACAACGGGCCACATTCTCGGGAGAAAAGAAAAAATACGTGATCCTCGGGGTAACCGGTCCGAATGAATACGAAAACAACATCAATAACAATTGGTATACCAATAAGATTGCCGTATGGTGTATGAAGTACGTCATTGAATGCCTGGAGAAAGTAAAGGGGCGCAATTTGGCTCGTTTTAAGGAATTGATCGGGAAGATGAAAATGGATTACCAGGGAGAAACGGCGAAATGGAAAGATATGATTGAAAATATGCATTTTCCCGAAAGCAAAGAACTGGGAGTTTTCTTGCAACAGGACGGTTATATGGATAAGGAACAGATTCTTGCTGCCGACCTGGATCCGGCTATCCGGCCCTTGAATCAGCATTGGTCCTGGGACCGTATTCTGAGAAGTTGTTTTATCAAACAGGCGGACGTGCTACAGGGTATTTATTTTTTCGAAAATGAATTCGATATGGATTGCATCAAACGGAATTTTGAATTTTATGAATCCCGTTGTGTGCACGAGTCTTCTTTGTCGCCTTGCGTACATTCTATTTTGGCAGCCAAGATCGGAGATATGCCGAAAGCATACAGCCTTTATTTGCGTACGGCCCGTTTGGATTTGGACGACTATAACAAGGAAGCTCACGAAGGCTTGCATATTACCTCTATGGCAGGGACCTGGATGTCAATTGTGGAAGGCTTTGGCGGTATGCGTATACAGGACGGTTTATTATCGTTCCGGCCTGCAATACCTGAAAGCTGGAAAGCTTTTTCGTTCAAAGTGATGCATCGTGGTAATATTTTGAATGTGACAGTTCAGCATTGCCGGACCATAATTTTCAACGAGGAGGGGGAAGATGCTGAGGTTTTGGTAGACGGGAAAAAATATACGATTGTGAAAGATTCCAAATTGGAAATTTGACGATAAGTTGAAAGCCGGAGTGTTGTAAATAAACTTCGGGTTAGGTTCGCAGGGTTTTATAGAGATGAGAACTATAACTCTTTGGCTTTCGGCAAAATCTATGTACAATAAATTTTACTGGAAATGAAATTAGTAGGAATAATGATTTTATTGCTTGTTGCCGGAGGATATCAGCCCATGGCTGCACAGGCTAAAAAGAGTACGGCTAATCCGATCGAGCGGATGGAACCGATGAATTGGTGGGTTGGAATGAAAAATCCTTCTCTTCAGCTGCTGGTATATGGGAAGGATATAGCCGCTTACCGGCCGGAAATCAGTTATCCGGGCGTGGAAATAGAAAAAGTGGTTACGACGACAAATCCGAATTATCAATTTATCTATTTGAATATCGGGAAGGACACCCGGCCCGGCGAGATGGATATTGTTTTTAAAAAAGGTAATAAAACGGCATTTGCTTGGAAATATCCGTTACTGGCCCGGGAGGAAAATTCAGCGGCCCGGGAAGGGTTCAATAACTCGGATGTCGTTTATTTACTGATGCCTGATCGTTTTGCTAACGGAAATCCGGCAAATGACAGTCACCCGGACGTAATAGAAAAAGCCGACCGGAAATCTTTGAACGGACGTCACGGAGGCGATATTCAGGGGATAATCGATCACCTGGATTATCTGAATGATCTGGGAATTACTGCCCTATGGAGTACGCCGCTCATGGAAGACAATATGCCGACGACATCATATCATACGTATGCCATTTCGGATTACTATAAAATCGATCCCCGCTACGGAACGAACGAGGACTATAAACGTCTTTCCGCAGAGGCGAAAAAGCGGGGGATTAAATTGATTATGGATGTGGTGACCAATCATAGCGGATCGGCTCATTGGTGGATGAAAGATCTGCCGTCTGCCGATTGGATTCATCAGTTCGATCAGTTTACCCGTTCCAATTACCGGATCGGAACGGTTACCGATCCTTATGCATCGGAGGCAGACCGGACCTTGAATACGAAAGGATGGTTCGACACGTCTATGCCTGACTTGAATCAGAACAACCCTTTGTTGATGGATTATTTGATACAGAATGCGATTTGGTGGATCGAATATGCCGATTTGGGAGGATTACGTATCGATACATATCCTTACAATCATAGAAAACCGATGTCGGAATTCAACCGCAGGGTTATGGAAGAATATCCCGATTTCAATATTGTGGGAGAAACCTGGGTACATGAACCGATAGAAGTGGCTTACTGGCAGAAAGATGCGTTGAATCCGGACGGTTATAACTCAGAGTTGCCGGCTGTGATGGATTTCCCGTTGTTGGACGCATTGACGGTATTTACAAAGGAAAAACAAGGATGGGATACCGGTATTATGCGCCCGTATGTCAATTTTTCCCGGGATTACGTTTACCCTTATCCGTATAATTTGCTGATTTTTGCAGATAATCATGATACGGAAAGAATCTGGGAGGTGCTCGACGGTAAAATTCCGGATTTCAAGTTGATTTTTACCCTATTATCGACAACCCGGGGTATTCCGCAGATTTATTACGGTACAGAGATTATGATGAGGGGTAAAAAACAGAAGGGAGACGGAGATATCCGCCGTGATTTCCCCGGAGGCTGGCCCGGTGATAAAGTCAATGCATTTACAGCCGAAGGTCGCACGGCAGAACAGAATGAAGTATATGATTTTATGAAAAAGCTACTCGATTGGCGGAAAGAAAATCCGGTGATTCATACCGGGGGACTGAAACATTTTGTACCCGAGGATGAAGTGTATGTTTATTTCCGTTATAACGACGATAAAACGGTTATGGTGGTATTGAACAATTCAGATGAGGATGCCAGGACGATCGATACGAAGCGTTTTTCGGAAATGCTGAATGGATTTACTGCCGGGAAAGATGTGATCAGCGGAAAAGAAATCCGGAATATACAGGATTCTTTGACAATACCGGCAAAAACGGCCATGGTAATAGAGTTAGAATAATGGGAATATGGATCGGGAAACTTGAATCGTATCTTCTGTTTAGGTTTCCCCGTCCCTGAATTTTCAAATGATAAGCGTATGTCTAAATTTATCTTATTTATAGCGATGACAGTGTTGGCGATGTCGTGTGTGCAACAGAAAAAAGCAGAGGAACAAGCTCCTCAGGTTGCAAAATGGGCAGAAGATGCCTCTATTTACGAAGTGAATATCCGGCAGTATACACCGGAAGGAACATTTAAAGCTTTCGAGCAGCATTTACCCCGCTTGAAAGAACTGGGAGTAGATATATTGTGGTTTATGCCGATCACTCCGATTTCGGAGAAAGGCCGTAAGGGTTCCTTGGGAAGTTATTACGCCGTGCAGGACTACCGCAAAGTAAATCCGGAATACGGAACGTTGGAGGATTTTAAATCGCTTGTCAATAAGGCACATGAACTTGGTTTCAAAGTGATACTTGATTGGGTGGCCAATCATACGGGATGGGATAATCCTTTGATAGAAGAGCATCCGGATTGGTATACGCAAAAAGACGGAAAGATCGTGAGTCCGGTTGAGGATTGGAGCGATGTAGCCGATCTGAATTACGACAACCGGGATATGCGTCGTTATATGATTGAGAGTTTACAGTATTGGATTCAGGAATGTGACATCGACGGATACCGTTGTGATATGGCCGCTATGGTGCCGACCGATTTCTGGGAAGAAGCGCGTCCGGCATTGGATAGCATTAAGCCGGTATTTATGTTGGCAGAAGCCTGGGAACCTGAATTGACACAGAAAGCATTCGATGCATGTTATGGCTGGGATTTACATCATTTGATGAACGATTTGGCCCAAGGCAAAAAGGACGGTTATGCCTTACCCGAATATTTTCAGAAGGTGGATACCCTCTACCCGAAACGGGCAATTATTATGAATTTTATCGATAATCACGATGAGAATTCCTGGCAGGGAAGCATAGAGGAACGTATGGGTGAAGCTTTCCCTGTTTATGCTGTCATGACTTATACCGTACCTGGAATGCCTTTGCTTTATACAGGACAGGAAGCAGGATTGAATAAACGGCTTTCGTTTTTTGAAAAAGATTCTGTCGATTGGAATCTGCGTCCGGATTTGGCGGGCTTTTATCAAAAGCTGAATGATCTGAAACATAAACACCCGGCACTGAAGGCTGGGGAGAATGAAGGTACTTTCCGTATTCTAGGGCAGGATAATGTAAAGAATACCTTTGCTTTTGAGCGGACTGCCGGAACAGATGTTTTGGTTGTTGTATTAAACCTTACCGGAAGCGATCAGAAAGTGAATTTGGATGAAATCGTGTCCGGAAATTTTACGGAATATTTTTCTGACGAAAAGCGGAAAGATATACAAGAGATTGTTTTACCGGGGAATGGGTTTAAAGTGTTCATCCGGGAATAAACACTCTTGTTTTTGATTTACAATTTTGATGGATACACCGGGTTAAAGCGAATTATTTTTACACACTGGGACGGACTCATTGTGTAATTTCTGCCTCAAACAGACACAGGCCGGTCGTATTGATTCAGAGTTGTAAATCAAAATCCGGATTATTTTGATTTTTTCAAATTCAGCACTTATTCTTACTTTTGTATCGTTTAATGACGAAAGTAAAACAATATGAAAAAATATCAGTTTGAATTGGAAATGAAGGTGCGTGATTACGAATGTGATCTGCAATGCATTGTCAATAACGCCAATTACCAGCATTATATGGAACATGCCCGGCATGAATTTCTGGAAGCTGCCGGAGCAAATTTCGGAGAACTTCACAAACGGGGAATCGATGCCGTTGTGGCTCATGTGGAAATTGATTATAAGGTATCGTTGACAAGCGGTGACCGGTTTGTCGTTAAGCTGAATATTGCTAGAGAAGGGGTTAAACTGGTATTTTTCGAAGACATTTTTCGCTTGCCGGATATGAAGTTATGTGCACACGGACGGGTAGAATCGGTGTGTGTCGATAACGGGCGTCTTACCCGGGGAGAGTTATTCGATGAAATTTTTGCGGATTATTTGAAAAAGGATTGAGTGTACACTCGGAATTGTAGTTGTAAAATTGGGGATGATTCCGGTGAACGGATGGAGGCAAGTGAAATGTTGGATGAAATCTTTTTTTAGTAATCACTTCCAAAAAAAAGTTTAAAATTTTGGCGGAAAGAAAAAAAGCACTACATTTGTACCCGCAATCAGAACAGACTGCACGGGTTCTTAGCTCAGTTGGTTCAGAGCATCTGGTTTACACCCAGAGGGTCGGGGGTTCGAATCCCTCAGGACCCACCCAGGAGAGAGGCTTTAAAGCCTCTCTTTTTTATTGTACCGGTTCGAGGTAAAAGGCATTTTGTACTGTCTGAAACTTGAATCCCGGATAGATTTGATAGTGTTTCAAAAAGTGTGTAAATCCCACTTTTATT